>PVMK01163288.1_pt1 | contig 49235 bp, 49 predicted proteins | sample 1853481 | NCBI WGS metagenome assembly PVMK01 (sample SAMN08533507, study PRJNA380276) | Marine sediment metagenome, whole genome shotgun sequencing project.
TATAGTCGGCAAACGGCTGCGTCCGTCTCAACGGGTCGGCCGGGTGACGTATTGCGTGCACAAGGCAACGAAACCATGAGCCGGGCCTTTGTCAAAGGTGGCGAGCATGAGTTCGAAGAGCTGCCCGACAGGCTGATCTCCGAGCACCCCAACCTTGTGACGACCGAAGGGCTGGCGCAGATCGAGGCAGAGGTTGCGCGGCTCAACGCGGAATTTGCCGCTGCGCAAACGGCTCAGGATCGCGCGGCAGTCGCCTCGGCGGCCCGTGACCTACGTTACTGGAAGGCGCGGCAGTTGAGCGCCGAGGTGGTCACGCCGCCCGATGATGGCGCGCACGTGCATTTCGGCTCCACCGTGACCATCAGACGTGAGGACGGGCGGCGCCAGGCGTTTCGCATTGTCGGCGAGGACGAGGCTGAACCGTCCAAGGGCACGATCCCCTATGTGGCGCCCATGGCGCGGGCGCTGGTGGGGAAGGGTGAGGGAGAGGTCGTGCGTGTCGGCACTTGCGAGGTTGAGGTGTTGGAGGTCAGGTGAGTGTCATTATCGCCGCGACCAGTCTTCTCACTCAGCCGCCTGCTGTTTATCTGTGTAGCCGTCGAGCTTTCCATCCATCACGTAGCGCAGCATGGCAACCACCTGCTCGGGCGTCTCAGCTACGGCAAGCGCGGCGGCGTCGACTTCCTTCAGGGCGTGCGCATTCTCAGGTGAGTGGATCACGATGAGCGGCGTACCTATCGCTGCGGCGTAGCCGGCATCGAAGGCCGCGTTCCATTGCTTGTACTTGTCGCCGAAGCGCACAATGACAACGTCGGCTGCTTCTAGTGCCGTACGCGTGCGGATGGCGTTCAGCTTGGCGCCCTTGTGGTCGTGCCAGAATTTGTTGGGCTCGGGGCCTAGGATGGCAACGCCGCAATCGTCGGAGGCAGGGTGATCGGTCACCGGCGCGGCGAAGGTGACGTCGAGGCCAGCGGTGCGCGCGCCGTCTTCGATCTGGTCGCGCCAATCGGTGTGGATCTCGCCGGAAAGATAAATGCTCCAGGTCATGTGCCCCGTCCTCCCAAATGGTTGGGAAGCGACCTAACACGACGCGGGCGTAGCGCCAAACAGGCTTTAGTCCCCGCAGGCACGTAGGCACAATGCGCGGTGTCCCGCTAGCCGGGAAAAGCGCTAATTGTCGAGGAAGCTTCTTAGCTTTCTGGAGCGGCTCGGATGCTTGAGCTTGCGCAGCGCCTTAGCCTCGATTTGACGGATGCGTTCGCGCGTGACGGAGAACTGTTGGCCGACTTCTTCCAAAGTGTGGTCGGTGTTCATGCCGATGCCAAAGCGCATGCGTAACACGCGCTCTTCGCGCGGGGTGAGGGAGGCCAGCACGCGTGTCGTCGTCTCGCGCAGGTTCGACTGGATGGCGGCGTCGAGGGGGAGTATCGCATTGCGGTCCTCGATGAAGTCACCGAGATGGCTATCTTCCTCATCGCCAATGGGCGTCTCCAAAGAAATGGGCTCCTTGGCGATCTTCAAGACCTTGCGCACCTTCTCCAGCGGCATGGCGAGTTTTTCGGCAAGTTCTTCAGGTGTCGGCTCGCGGCCGATCTCGTGCAGCATCTGGCGCGACGTGCGCACGATCTTGTTGATCGTTTCGATCATGTGCACGGGGATACGAATAGTTCGGGCCTGATCGGCGATGGAGCGCGTGATCGCCTGGCGAATCCACCAGGTGGCATAGGTGGAGAACTTGTAGCCGCGGCGGTACTCGAATTTGTCGACCGCTTTCATCAGGCCAATGTTGCCTTCCTGGATGAGGTCGAGGAACTGCAGGCCGCGGTTGGTGTATTTCTTGGCGATGGAGATGACGAGGCGGAGGTTGGCTTCGACCATCTCTTTCTTGGCTTGGCGCGCTTCGCGCTCGCCCTTCTGAACGGCCTTAACGATGCGGCGGAACTCTAAGATCTCCAGGCCCGTCTCAGACGCGAGGCTGTGGATCTCGGTGCGCAGCTCGTCGACGCGCTTTCTTTCTTGCTTGATGAACTGGGCCCACTTCTTGCCCAGATCAGACACGCGCTCCAGCCAGGTCTGGTCGAGCTCGTTACCGAAATACTCGTCGATAAAGGCTTGGCGCGGAACGCCGTAGCTGTCGGCGAGGCGCATGAGTTGGCCTTCCAGCCCGACAAGGTTCCTGTTGATGCCATAGAGCTGATCAACCAGGCTCTCGATGCGGTTGTTGTTCAGCGACAGGCTTTTGACATCAGCGACGATCTCGTCGCGGTGCTTGTCGTAGGTTTTCTGTTGCTGTCGTGAGCCTGTTTCACCGGCCACTTGCTGCTCAAGCTTCTTGTCCTGCTGGCGGCGCAGCCTTTTGTAGGTGCCGGCGATGCGGTCAAAGGTCTCCAGCACCTTGGGTTTGAGTTCGGCCTCCATGGCGGCAAGCGAAATTGCGTTCTCATATTCGTCGTCGTCGTCGTCGTCCAACTCGCCTTCGGTTCGTTGTTCGCCTTCACTACCCTGAGCCTGACCCTGGCCTTCACCCTGGGCTGCACCATTGGCGGCAGCCTCAGTCCGCCTGGCGACCTCCGCAGAGACGTGGAGGGGAGGAATAACCGGGGGCGGGATCTTGGCCTCCGGGTCGTAGGTGGCCTCAAGATCAATGATGTCACGCAACAGGATCTTGGCGTCGTTGAGTTCGTCGCGCCAAATGATAATGGCCTGGAAGGTGAGGGGGCTTTCGCACAAGCTCGCGATCATGGCTTCGCGGCCGGCCTCAATGCGTTTTGCAATGGCGATCTCGCCCTCGCGCGAGAGCAGCTCAACGGAGCCCATCTCGCGCAGATACATGCGCACGGGATCGTCGGTCCGCTCGGCAGGCTCAGACCGCGTGGTGGTGGTGGGGGCGGGCGTCGCCTGGGTTGTGAGTGCGCGACCCCCTTCCGTTTCGGTTTGCTCCTCAGAATCCTGACCTTCGTCGCCTTCTTCGTTCTCCACGACATTGATGCCCATGTCGGAGAGCATCGCCATGGTGTCCTCGATCTGCTCTGACGACACCTCTTCAGAGGGCAGCACGGAGTTCAGCTCGTCATAGGTGACGTAGCCGCGGGCTTTCGCAGTCTTGAGGAAGCGTTTGACGGCCTGGTCGGATAGATCGAGGAGAGGGCTGTCGCGCTCTTGCGTCTCGGTAGCAGCGCCGCCTTGATCATCGGCCTTGGCTGCTTGCTTCTTCGATCCCGACTGTGCAGTTTTCTGTGCAGTTTTGGATTTGACGGCCATGGTTTTCATGTCTCGTGCCGATTAAGCTGTTGTCAGGGGGTGGCGCGGCGAGTTGTCGCAAGGAGCCTGGCGTCCGCACAGCGCGGTGCACACAGACCCTCGAATTCCGTCGTGAAACGTCCCAATCCGCTCGACCCCCACTTAACATTTCCGCGCGGGCTCACGCGGGCGTTTTGCACTCGGGCGCAATAAAATCAGCACCCAATGTCAATCGCGTGGCACCACTGCGTTTGAATAACCGGGTGGCTCGCTTGCCTGGGCGAGCTGCCCCTTAATCTCGCAGATGCGCGCCAGCGCGTCCTCGGAGCCGTCCCTGTGCCAAGCCTGGACGGCAGCTTCGAGCGACTCCTGCAAGCCGTGCCACTCATGCAGCGCGAGGGTGTGGCGCCAGCCATCTTCCACCTCAGCCTGCGGGGCGTTGGGCTCTGCGAAACGATCGCTTCTATGCGTAACCGAGCGTTCGACGAGATCTACAACCTTATCGAGGCCCGATCTGCTCAATTGGGTGCGTAAGGCTTCGCTGTCAAGGGAATTATCAAGGGCGTGGAGCGTCAGAATGGCGTCACGCAGGCGGCTAACCACCCTGGAGGCCAATGTAAGGCCGGCAATTTGCTCAGCATGGTCCTCAATCAACCAGGGGTGGTTGAGGACAGTCTTAATGAGGAGGGCCTCGCGCGCTGGGGATAATTCGGAGCGTTGGGCGAGCTCGGGGCTGGCGGCAAGGTGCTTTTGGAGCGACGTCTGCTGGCGGGCGCCGAGGCGGGCGCGTTCGCGCAAGCGCCAATCAGGCGTGACATTGTTACGCCGCGTGCCGCCGCCGGTGTTCTTGCGGCGCGAGCCTTCACCGCGCGCGATCTCACGCGCGATGGTGCGATTGAGTGTCCACAACGTATCGCGCAGCTCGCGTTCATAGTGGGTGCGTACGGTCGTATCGCCGATAACAGCCACCAAGGCGCGCAGCCTCGTTTCGAAAGCGGCACGCTGTTCGGGCGTGGATAGCGCATGCCCCTGCTCTTCGCGTTCCCACAACACGTCGAACAACGCGTGTGTTTTTTCTAGCTCTGAGGCAAACGCATCGGCGCCCTTCTGGCGAATGAGATCATCGGGGTCGAGACCATCGGGCAGGAACACGAAGCGCACGCTGAAGCCAGGCTTCAACAGGGGGAGGATGGTATCGACGGTCCGGAACGCGGCCTTGCGCCCGGCGCCATCACCGTCGAAACACAGGATCGGTTCTGGCGTCATGCGCCACAGAAGCTTCAACTGATCCTCGGTGAGCGCTGTGCCCAACGGGGCCACGGCTTCGGCGAAACCAGCTTCGCTAAGTGCAATGACGTCCATGTAGCCTTCGACAGCGACAATGCGGCCACGTTCGTGTGCCGGTGTGCGCGCGCTATAGGCGTTGAAGAGAAGGCGGCCTTTGTGGAACAGCGGTGTGTCGGGAGAGTTGAGGTATTTTGCCGGCTGGCCTGGATCGAGCGCGCGCCCTCCGAATGCGATGACGCGGTTCTTTAGATCGGTGATGGGGAAGATGACGCGGTGGCGGAAGCGATCATAGGCGACGGGAATATCGTCACCTGCAATAAGCATTCCCGATGCAATCATGTCGGCGGCACTGAACCCAGCTTCGGTGAGATGCTGACGCAGGGCGGAACGGTCGTGGGGCGCATAGCCGATCCGGAATGCAGAGATCGTCTCGCGGCGAAGGCCGCGCTTTTCCAGATAGCGGCGCGCTTCGCCACCAACTCCGGTGGCAAGCTTTGCCTCAAAGAACTTGGCCGCCGTTTCGAGCAGCCGATAGAGCCGGGCGTGCTCGTTCTCGCGCGCTTCGTCCCGCGGCGACATTTGCGGCATCGCAAGCCCAGCCTCTTCCGCTAAGCGCTCCACCGCTTCGGGGAAGGAGAGGCCGTCGGTTTTCATAACAAAGGTGAAGATGTCGCCGTGCTCGCCAGAGGCGAGCAATGATCCTGGATCGAGCGCGCGCCCTCCGAAGCGATGACGCGGTTCTTAAGATCGGTGATGGGGAAGATGACGCGGTGGCGGAAGCGATCATAGGCGACGGGAATATCGTCACCGGCAATCAGCATTCCCGATGCAATCATGTCGGCGGCACTGAACCCAGCTTCGGTGAGATGCTGGCGCAGGGCGGAACGGTCGTTGGGCGCATAGCCGATCCGGAATGCAGAGATCGTCTCGCGGCGAAGGCCGCGTTTTTCCAGATAGCGGCGCGCTTCGCCACCAACTCCGGTGGTAAGCTTTGCCTCAAAGAACTTGGCTGCCGTTTCGAGCAGCCGATACAGCCGGGCGTGCTCGTTCTCGCGCGCTTCGTCGCGCGGCGACATTTGCGGCATCGCAAGCCCAGCCTCTTCCGCTAAGCGCTCCACCGCTTCGGGGAAGGAGAGGCCGTCGGTTTTCATAACAAAGGTGAAGATGTCGCCGTGCTCGCCAGAGGCGAAGCAATGATAGAAGCCCTTTTGGTCGTTGACGAAAAAGGACGGGGTCTTCTCCACCTTGAAGGGAGACAAACCAGCGAACTCGCGGCCCTTTTTCTTGAGGGCGACCTTGCGGCCCACGACCTGGCTGACGGACAGCCGGGCGCGGATATCATCCAGGAAATGAGGCGGAAAGCGCATGGGCTCGCTCGGGATCGAATCGGAACAAACCGTGTTCTGCCCTGATTCGCTTGCCAGGAGGCGCAACTTGAGCGCCCTTATCCCTGCTTTAAACAGGTGCGGGAGCGACAAAGACGCCCGTAATTTGGACACTTGATGTCCGTCAGCCAGAGATTGCCCACGAGGGTGTGCCTATTCAGCCCGGCACCTAACGCGCCTAAAACGGGGCGCTATGGTCCCGCCCCAGCCCATACCGAGCTGACACAATGTCCGAACTTGCGCTCAATCCCTCGCTGGTCATTTACCTGATCCGGCATGGCGAGACCCAGTACAACCGCCAGAACCGGTTCAACGGCCGCACGGATTCACCACTCACGGAGATTGGAGTGTCCGAGGCCCATCGTCAGGGGCGGGTGCTGAGCGAATTGATTGGGGCCGGCAAGGCCTTGCGCATCGTCTCCAGCCCGCTGGGACGCGCTGTGCATACGGCCGAGATCATTCGCGACCAGATGCCCTTGACGGGTTACGAGATTGAGACAGATGAACGCCTAACGGAAATCTCATTCGGCGCGTGGGAAGGGCTAACGATCGACGAGATCAAGCACCGCTTTCCCGGCGAATGGGAGAAGCGCCATCAAAATATGTGGACCTACGTTGTGCCGGGCGGCGAGAGCTATGAAATGGTGGCGCGCCGCACCCGCGACTGGCTGCGCGAGGCCCACGGGTCCATGGTCGTTGTGACGCACGGCGGCGTGGAGCGTGTCCTGCGTGGCCTTTATGGGCGACTGCCGATAGGCGAGATCGGGCACCTTGCCGAACCGCAGGACGTGTTGTTCCAGCTCAAGGATGGACAGATCACGAGGATTTAGAGCGCGCGGCTTAAATCCCTCATCGCGAAGGCGTTGTTACTTGAGCAGCTCCTTGGCGGTGGCGCTCGCTTTGCTGAAGTCCATCTGGCCGGCATAGCGCTGTTTGAGCGCGCCCATGATCCTACCCATGTCCTTTGGACTTTCCGCGCCGACTTCCTTGACAAGATCTGCGACGACTTTTTTGACCTCCGCCTCATCCATCTGTTTGGGCAGATAGAGTTCGATGATCTTCACCTCGGCCAGCTCCTTGTCAGCGAGGTCTTGGCGGCCGCCCGAGGTGAATTGTTCGATGGAATCGCGGCGTTGCTTGATCATCTTGGAGAGCAGGCCAAGGATGTCCTCATCGGAAGTCTTATCCTTGCCGGACGGGCGCGCATCTATATCGGCACTTGTGATGGCGGCGTTGATAAGGCGCAGCGTGCCGACGCGGGTTTTCTCGCCCGCTTTCATCGCGACCTTCAGGTCGGCATTGATCTGCTCGCGCATGGTGCCCTCCCTCGTCATGAGGGGGGAGATGTAGGCCCGAGGGGGTCGCCAAAGCAAGAGCATCGATGGGGCGCCGGCGATATTCGCAAAAAATGGATTGGCCCGGCGCGATCCCGGCAGTCGTCACCTCACGCAGCACTCTCGTTTGTTTCTTAGGGAACAGCGCAGAACGCCGGTTTCAGTCATTGGAAGAGCGCCAGAGGTGCAGAACCGTCATTAGCGTGGCGAGACGCACCATCTGGCGCTTATTGGACCTGAAAGAGCATAGGGGACGAACTCATGTGGACGACTAAGTCTGCCTTATCATTTGCGGCGTTCGCTGCCGTACTCATTTCAGCCAGCAGTGCCTTGGCCGGACCGGCACCGCTTGGGCTATGGATCGATCACACTGGACGCGGCGGCGTTGAGATCACGCAGTGTGGCTCGCGCCTGTGCGGGCACATTGCCTGGCTCAAAGACGCAGGGAATTCCGAAGCGTGCGGCGTGCAAGTGATTGGCGACGCCAAACGGATGGGTAATGGCACGTGGGATCGCGGCTGGATCTATGATCCCGAGGCCGACTCGAAGTACGACGTGGAGCTGAAGCCCATTGGTTCGAATAAGCTGCGCGTTGTGGGCTACGCAGGAACCAAGTTCCTGAGCGAAACGATGATGTGGAAACGCGCTCCGGCCGGCCTCACGAAGTGCGCCAAACCCGGCAGTGAAAAAACGGTGACCGCAAACGTGTCCGAGAAGGCGGTTAAGACTTCGCAGAAGACGGCTAAAGAGGCGAAGCCCGCGACCAACAAAGAGGCGAAGCCCGCTGCCAACAAAGTAGAGGCGAAAACCGCGAACCTCGCGCCAAAAGTAAAGACGAAGGCCACCATTCAAAAGGTAAAGTCTGAGGTCACGGAACCACAGAACGTAGAGACAGCAGCAAAACCTGAGACGAGGGCCGATCGCAAGGGCCCGCTTGCCAAGATCGTCAAGGCTGTCGCGAACATGAGCGGCGACAAGGGCAAGTCGGGTTCGGGCTCAAAGCGCACCTGCCGGATCTCGGTTCCCTATCTCAATATGGTGGTCAAGGTTCCCTGCGACGGTTGAGGAGAGACTTGCGCGCGGCGTAACGCTTAATCGCCGCGCCAGAGACCCTGTATCCAACCCCTTGGCTTATGAGTGGGTTTGTCTTCGTCCGAAAGCGCAAGGATGTTGGCAGCCAAATCGCGGCCGCGTGGAATGCCGATCACCTCGACAGGCTCCCCAACGCCGCGGACATCCACCGTCATTGTGAACTCAGTTGAGGGTTCCCAACCGGCCTCGCGTGCGACGTCACGCGTCAGCATGATCTGAAACCCTTTCTCCTTGGCAAGCCCCTCTAGGCGGCTTGCAATATTGACGGGGGTTCCGATCACGGTGAAGTCGACAGCCTCGCCGTAGCCGATGCGGCCAAGCAGGAGCGTGCCGCCAGAGATCCCAATACTGACTTCAAGCGGCTGGCCAAGCTCGGATTCCAGCTTTTCGTTGATACTATCGAGTGCGTAGTCGATGGCGCGCGCGGCCCGCAAAGCCTTGCGGCAGCCCGTTTGAAATCCATCATGCTGTCCAAACACGGCAAGCAGGCCATCACCCAGGAATTTGTCAATCCAGCCGCCATGAGCGGCGATGGTCGTGCCGACCACGCCGAAGAACTCATTCAAGATGTAGACGATGTCGAACGGCAGGCGCTTTTCCGACAGACGTGTGAAGCCGCGCAAATCGACGAACATGACGACAAGACGTTTTTCAACCCCGGCGGAATCGGTTTCGTCGAGATCGACGGCGTCCGGCCCGGTGGTGGCCGCGTTCAAAAGGCGCGTAACGAAGAGACGGCCTTCCGGGCGGATCTGACAGGCAAGCCTCACGCTTGGCGGTGCGCCGATGCTTCCCAAAGTGATTGCCTCTGGGAATCCCGGCGGTGGAAGGTCGTTCGATCCGCGCTCGATGCGCACCCGGCATGTCGAGCAGCGTGCACGTCCGCCGCAAATGGAGGCGTGAGGAATGCGATACATGCGGCTGATCTCGAGCAGTGTGGGCCCTTGCGGAACCGTGATCATTGGACCACCGGTGTAGCTGATCGAAGTCTTGGGTCCGGCAAGCCGTGCAAAATAGGCCCACGCGATACAGGCAGCGACGACAGCCAAGAGGGCTGCAAACTCTATGCGCACCAACGTGCGAAGCCATCCCAGCATCTCTCCGTCTTGCTGGTTCGGCCAGTTTGTTTGCTCCTTGAGGTTGCCCAGCATCGCGGGGACTTTAATCACCGAAGCGACGTTGCTACCTGCCACCATGAAGCCGCCCAGAGCAGCTATAGGGATGACAATGGCAATTGCCAAGAGCACCGGTATGAGCCGCCGGTAAGGCCCATAAAGGCGCAGCCAGAAGTGGATACCTATGCATCCGTGAACCCAAACGAGGAGCAACAAAAAGCTCTGTGTGATTGCGCTCGCCGGCCATAACCGCGCAAGCTCGTAGACGTAGATGTCATTCACACCGAAATATACGTGCGCAATGCGCGTGTTGATGATGTGGGGAAACAGGAAGAACGGGATCGTCAGCCCGAGCACGACCTGAATGAACTCCCAACGCGGAAGCCGGAAATTTTTGCGGCCGCCAAGCTTGTAGAGTGCGAGCCCTACGTGCGTGATCAGCGCGGCCAGGAGGACGATCGTTCCCGGCCATGAGCGTGTTACCGTCCAGCGCCACTGCTGGACGCTTTGCATCAGCTCAACGCTGGCAAGGCCCAGCGCGTGGTTTAGGAAATGGGTTGCGGCGAACGCAAACAGAATGAGCCCGGAGACGAGCCGTAGCTTTTGCAGGATGTCGCCGCGCCACAGGACGTTCATCGTAATCCGCGCCCACTTTGGATCATTGCTGGGCGCAGGATATACCTTTGACGGCTCAAACGAAAAAAGGCGCTATAACGCCCCAAAGGGCAGAACCGTTGAGCTCAAGCTGCCACTGATCCAAATTAGCCGTGGGCGCGATGGCGGTGCACAAGAGAGTGCAACGTCGCCCTGTCGATCCTGCCTCCGATGAACAAGAGCGACACGGCCAAGGCGCAAACGGCAAGCGCTGAGTCCACTAGGAACGCGGTCCCTATGCCGTCGGCGAAAACAGTCGCTGAAACGACGATGGCCGTGTTGACCCCGAGGCCGATCGCCCCTCCGGCAATCTGCGCCATGTAGATGATGGCCCCGCCGAGGCTTGCTCTCGACGGGTCGAGCGCGGTGATGCCTGCGGTGGTGATCGACGAGTAGAACAGGCCGATGCCGGTGCCCAGTACGACCATGCCGGGAATAAGCTCCAAGAATGTCGTCGTCGGATCGATGCGCGACAGCATGAACATGCCTGTCGCCAAAAACGCAGCGCCGGTGGAGACAATCGCCTTGGCGCCGAAGCGCTCATAAAGCGGTCCGGCGACGAACGATGCGATCGCAAACACGCCCATCACTGGCAGCAGGCCCGCGCCCGACTCAATCGCCTTAAAGCCCAGCACCTTCGACATGAACTGGGGCAGATAAAGCAACGCGGCAAAGAAGATGGCGGAGTTCATCAACGTGGCCAAGAACGCGGAGAAGAACGCGCGGTTTTCCAAAACGTCTTTCGGGATGAGCGCTTTGCCGCCCGCGCGTCGCTCAACGAATGCAAAGAGGACAAGGCTCAATGCGGATGCGGAGAAGAGGGCGATTACGGTTGGATGGATCCATCCCAGGCTTGTGCCCAAATCGAGCGTCAGCAGCAATGCGAACAGCCCGACAGATAACGTGACAACGCCGCCGTAGTCGATGCGATGATCGACGTCGTCGGGTTTTACCTTTGGCACCACCCTCCACGTGACGAGGACGCCCAATGCAGCGATTGGAATGTTTAAATAGAATATCCATCGCCAACTGAGCAGATCGGTGAGTACGCCTCCAAGCAGCGGGCCAACAGCGTTGCCGAATCCCGGCCGAGCCCAGGATGAGAGCGCCTGCAATCGCCGCCCTATTGGATGGCAGCAACCCATACGTCATGCCTAAGATCGCCGGCCACATCATTGCGCCGCCAATGCCCATGGCACCGCGCGCTGCAAGCAAGGCCCAGATGTCCGTCGCCAAGCCGCCGAGCAACGAGAAACCGGCAAAAATTGCTGACCCGATGAAGAAGATTCGCCGCCGTCCAAACATGTCGGCCAGGCGTCCGCCCGTGACAATGAGGACGCCGAACACCAGAGCATAGCCATTGATGATCCACTGTGTGGTGGTGACGCTGGAATGAAAAGTCCGCTCGATGTGAGGCAGCGCCACCGAAAGGGCGGTAAAATCGTTGGCAATGACGAGCACGCCCATGGACATGGCGCCCAGTCCGAGAAGCTGCGACTTGGTGAGCGGCGTCTTTGCGGGGGCCATAGGTGGGCTCCGTTTCTTCTTGTGAGGAGTAGAAGTATCGCACTATGCGGCATTCAAGACTACGGGTCTGCCCAGGTTTGCATGTGGCTCAGTTGGAGAATCGCAGGGTTGGCGTGTCCAATCCATTGTTCGTCCCGAGCAGCGATACGGCGCCAGTTGACCAGGCAACGTGGTTCTCCTAGGTTCCCGCGCGCATTCCGCCATCGAGTCCCGCGTGCCGATGAGGCGCTTAACAGGTGAGCGCAGGACAATCTTGCGCGGGTGCCTGGAGCGCTATTGCAATGAGCACGTCGCCACGGCCGTCTGTTTCGCCCGCCCCTTGGGCTGATGCCCCCTCGACGGGGCGTCTCGTGTTGGGAGATGGAACGGTGATCGCAGGGATCGGCCTGGGCGCGGAGGGCGCCGCGGTCGGTGAGGTGTGCTTCAACACGGCGATGACCGGGTACCAGGAGATCCTGACCGATCCCTCCTATGCAGGGCAAATCATCACCTTCACGTTTCCGCACATCGGTAATGTTGGTGCCAACCTGGAAGATACGGAAACGTCGAACCTGGCGGCGCGTTCCGGCGTGCGTGGATGCGTGCTGCGTGCTGCTATTACCGATCCTTCCAACTACCGTTCGGCTGGGCACCTCGACCAATGGCTCAAGGCGCGTGGCATCATTGGGATCTCAGGCGTCGACACGCGAGCGCTCACCGCGCGCATTCGCGAAAAAGGATTGCCGAACGGCGTCATTGCTCATGATCCTGATGGCAAATTCGATATCGACAAGCTGAAAGCCGAGGCCGCTGCGTGGCCGGGTCTTAACGGCATGGACCTCGTGCCCGATGTGACGAGCGGGCAGAGCTACACTTGGGATGAAATGCGCTGGGTATGGAACAAAGGATACCCCCGGCAGGAGAACCCCGAGTTCCATGTGGTTGCCATCGACTACGGACTGAAGCGCAACATCCTACGCTGCCTTGCCAGCGCGGGTTGTAAGGTAACGGTCGTGCCTGCAACGGCGGCGGCTGACGATATTCTGGAGCGCAAACCCGACGGTGTGTTCCTGTCGAACGGTCCGGGCGATCCGGCGGCAACGGGACAGTATGCCGTGCCGCAGATTCAAAAGATCGTGGCCTCTGGTCTGCCCGTGTTTGGCATTTGCCTTGGCCACCAAATGCTGGGACTGGCACTGGGCGCCAAGACGAAAAAGATGCACCAGGGCCACCACGGTGCGAACCACCCGGTGAAGGATTTCACGACGGAAAAAGTTGAGATAACGTCCATGAATCACGGCTTCACGATTGATCGTGAAACCCTGCCCGATGGCGTGGCCGAGACGCACGTATCGCTCTTCGATGGCTCGAATTGCGGCATCCAGGTCAAGGGCAAGCCGATATTCTCCGTGCAATACCATCCGGAAGCCTCGCCTGGACCGCAGGACAGCCATTACCTTTTCGCGCGCTTTGTCGAACTCATGCGAGCCCGGAAGAACGCTTGATCGTTAAGGCATTTGGCCCTTTTTCCTACGAAACATTAATCCCAGCGGGGCTGAAGGTGCACCGATGCTCGGTTATATTGTAAGCAAGCACCGCGGGCGCACCCGTGTAGGGCAATATCAATGGGCCGCTGTGGCGGGCTAACTCGGAGGACCATATGCATCGCTGTGTTGCGGTCTGTGTCATGATTTTGACTCTAATGGCGGCGCCCCCCCTGGCCGCCGATGAGACGTGTAATGCGCAGGTCAAAGAGGCCTTCTCCAAGCAACGCACGTCACCCGCGTTTCGAATGGTTGCGAAACTGCGTGGAGAGACGGGTCCTGTGGAGATCACTGCGGAATATGTTCCCCCTTCCCGGATGCGTCAGATCATCGTGGCGCCGGGACAGGCCGCGGCGCTGGAAACCGTGCTCGTCGGCACGCGCGCTTGGAGTAATCAAGGCGGGCGATGGAAAGAGCTGATGCCTGGACTGGTACACTCCATCATCGCGCAGGTACGCGAGGCCGCGGTCGATCCGCCCAAGGTGGTGGGTGACTTCGAATGTCTCGATAAGGTTACCGTCGACGGCAAGGAATACATCGCCTATCGCAGCATCGAAAAACCCGGCACACCTGCCAAGGCTTCGCTTATCGAGGGACCCGTGCGTCGCACGATCTACGTCGATCCGAACACAGGCTTGCCCGCGATCAACGTCGTAAAGGAGCAGAATCCGGACGTGACCCCGATTTTCGAAGGCATCTACACCTATCCGACGAATATCGTTATTGAGGGGCATCCGAATGCGCCTCTCGTGAAGATGCGGTAGGGAGTTAAAGTGCCGGCCGATAAGAATGTGCGATGCTGAACGAAGTTTGAGGTGCGCTTGCGAGAAGCGCACGTGGTTGACATATGAGGAGAGAGAAACTGATGCGCCGAATTGTTATGGCAGTTGCCGCTTGTTTCGCAATGAGTGCCGCGGCCTACGCTGACTGCAAGAGCGACATAGCCGCCGCGCTGGCGAAGCAGCGCAACCTGAGCAGTTTTCGTATGGATTCGGTGATGCTAACCTCAGAAGGTCGCATCCACATGGTCGTCGACTATTTGCTGCCCGATCGTATGCGCCAAATGATCGGGCCCGTCGGCGACCCCAAACCCGTCGAAACGGTTCTCATCGGCAAAAAAGCGTGGAGCCGGAAAGATGGGGATTGGATGCCCATGAATCCGCAGACGACCAGTGCGCTGGTCGATCAACTGCGCCAAACCGTTAGCGACGACGAGGAGCGCAGGCTCCCTGGTTTTGAGTGCCTTGGTAAGGTAACGGTCGATGGCCGTGATCTACTGGCCTATCAGGGCGAGAATGAAGATCCCAACGCCAAGAAATCGGAGGCGAAGGACAAGCCCAAGCTGCCCGATCGCCCTGTGCGGGTGATTTATGTGGACCCTACGACCGGATTACCGGTCCGCAGCGTGTTCGGGCGCGCCAACCGTCTCGATACGCCAATTTTTGAAGCGAAGTATACCTATCCAGTCGACATCGAGATCAAGCCGCCGCAGACGTCGACGGAGTAATGCCGCCACAATTGATAAACGCGCTGGCAGGGGGGCCGCGGGCTGCGGCCCCCCTGCCAGTGCGGCAGGTCGTGCATGGCCAGGTGCCAGGACGAGGTCGCCTATAGCCAAATCCACCAATCGGCAATAAAAGGCCGCCTCATGCCCAAGCGAACGGATATCAAATCCATCCTCATCATCGGGGCCGGCCCGATCGTTATCGGCCAAGCTTGCGAGTTCGACTACTCAGGTACGCAAGCCTGCAAAGCCCTCAAGGCCGAGGGCTATCGAATTGTTCTGATCAATTCGAACCCGGCAACGATTATGACCGATCCTGATCTTGCCGATGCGACGTACATCGAGCCGATCACGCCGGAAATTGTCGCCAAGATATTGGAAGCCGAACGCCCCGATGCGCTGTTGCCAACCATGGGGGGGCAAACGGCGCTCAACACGGCTCTGACGCTGGAGAAGCAGGGCATCTTGTCGGCGCTTGGAGTTGAATTGATCGGTGCCAAGGCGCCAGCGATCGACAAGGCGGAAGACCGCCTGCAGTTCCGCGAAGCCATGAAGAAGATCGGCCTAGAGACGCCGCGCTCCAAGATGGTGAACGAGCGCTCGGATGCGGGCGCTGCGCTTGAGCACGTCGGCTTGCCGGCCATCATGCGCCCATCGTTCACGCTGGGTGGTACCGGCGGCGGCATCGCTTACAACCGTGAGGAGTATTTCGAGCTGATCGAGCGTGGGCTCGACGCCTCGCCAACGAACCAAGTGTTGGTTGAGGAGAGCGTGCTCGGATGGAAAGAGTTCGAGATGGAAGTGGTCCGCGACCATGCGGACAACTGCATCATTGTGTGCTCGATTGAGAACGTCGATCCCATGGGCGTGCATACCGGCGACAGCATTACAGTCGCACCGGCACTGACACTCACCGACAAGGAATACCAGATCATGCGCAACGCCTCGATCGCGGTGTTGCGCGAGATCGGCGTTGAGACGGGCGGCTCCAATGTTCAGTTCGCCGTCAACCCGGAAGACGGGCGACTGGTCGTTATCGAGATGAACCCGCGCGTGTCGCGTTCGTCCGCTCTCGCCTCCAAGGCGACGGGTTTCCCAATTGCCAAGGTCGCAGCGAAGCTCGCGGTGGGCTACACCCTAGATGAACTCGACAACGACATCACGGGCGGTGTGACCCCAGCCTCTTTCGAGCCGGCGATTGATTACGTCGTCACGAAGATCCCGCGGTTTGCCTTCGAGAAATTCCCCGGCGCCGATTCCACACTCACGACCTCCATGAAGTCGGTCGGCGAGGTGATGGCGATCGGCAGAACGTTTGCCGAAAGCATACAAAAGGCGCTGCGTTCGATGGAGACCGGGCTGTGCGGTTTCGACGACGTCACGCTTGAAGGACTGGGGTTGGATGACGACAAGAACGTCATTCGCGCTGCTTTATCCAAGCCCACACCGGATCGACTGCTAAAGGTTGCCCAAGCGCTGCGGCTCGGCTTCGATCACGAGCAAATCTATGAGTCGTGCAAAATCGATCCCTGGTTCTTGGCGCAAATTCAGGAGATCATCGACCAGGAAGCGCGCGTAAAGGTGCACGGCCTTCCAGCCACTAAGTCGCAGTTTCGAGACCTAAAAGCGATGGGTTTTTCGGATGCACGGCTGGCTCAACTTGCCGGTGTGGCGGAGAAGGATGTGCGTGAGAAGCGCAGGGACCTTGGCGTGGAGCCGGTGTTCAAACGCATCGACACTTGCGCCGCAGAGTTCGCCGCGCCCACGGCCTATATGTACTCGACTTACGAAAGCAGTCTGGCAGGATCGCCTGGATGCGAGGCCAACCCAAGTGAGGCTGAGAAAATCATCATCTTGGGTGGTGGCCCCAATCGTATCGGCCAAGGTATCGAATTTGACTATTGCTGCTGCCACGCCTGCTTCGCGCTGACAACAGCGGGCTACGAGACAATCATGATCAACTGCAATCCCGAGACCGTCTCGACCGATTACGATACCTCCGACAGGCTTTATTTCGAGCCGCTCACTGTAGAGGATGTGCTCGAGATCATCGCCAAGGAGAACGCGCGCGGCTCGGTGAAGGGCATGATCGTTCAGTTCGGGGGCCAGACGCCGCTTAAGCTTGCCGCACCGCTAGCCGCTGCCGGTGTGCCCATTTTGGGCACCTCGCCTGACGCCATCGATTTGGCGGAGGATCGCGACCGCTTCAAAGCGCTGATCGAGAAGCTTGGACTGCAACAGCCCCAATCGGGCATCGCGCGCGCACCTGGGGAAGCGCGCGCGGTGGCCGATAGCATTGGCTATCCGGTGGTGATCCGCCCCTCGTACGTGCTTGGCGGACGTGCCATGGAGATCGTGCACGACGGCGCAGAGATCGATCGTTACATCGCACGGCTATCGTCAACGCTCGATGGGCCCTCCGAACTTGTTGTCTCGAAGCAACGGCCGCTGCTCATCGACCGCTACCTCACCGATGCGGTCGAAATCGACGTGGATTGCTTGGCCGACGGTACCGATACATACATCGCTGGGATCATGGAGCATATCGAGGAGGCAGGCATCCATTCAGGTGATAGCGCATGCTCGCTGCCACCATACTCGCTCACCGATGATGTCATCGAGGAGCTGGGGCGCCAAACTCGGGAACTTGCGCGCGCTCTCAAGGTTGTCGGCCTCATGAACGTGCAGTTTGCGATCAAAGACGGCCAGGTCTACGTGCTTGAGGTGAACCCGCGGGCGAGCCGCACGGTTCCCTTTGTCGCCAAGGTCATTGGCAAGCCCATCGCTGCCATCGCAGCCGAGATCATGGCCGGCAAGCCGTTGCGGGACTTTGGACTTACGCCTGTCAAGCTGGATTACGTCGCCGTCAAGGAAGCGGTGTTCCCGTTCGCACGTTTCCCCGGTGTTGACCCGATCTTAGGTCCGGAGATGCGCTCCACGGGCGAGGTTATGGGGATCGATAGGGATTTCGCCATGGCGTTCGGCAAGGGTCAACTCGGCGCCGGTCAACTCCTGCCCACCGGCGGCACCGTCTTCGTGTCGGTGAAAGATAAGGATAAGGACCCGATGGTCGCTCCTGTGAAGGAGTTGGAGGGCATGGGCTTCAAGATTATTGCGACGCGGGGCACCATGCGGCACCTGCAGGAAAACGGCGTTCAATGTCAGGGTATTAACAAGGTTCTAGAGGGCCGCCCACACGTTGTCGACGCGATGAAGAATGGCGAAGTGGACCTTGTTTTCAATACCACGGAAGGCTCAAAGGCCTTGGCAGACAGCAAGGACATCCGGCGGACTGCCTTGCTTCGTCATATCCCATATTATACAACTTTAGCCGGTGCGGTCGCGGTTACACGGGCCATAAGAGCTCTTAAAGAGGGCACTTTGAGAGTTGCGCCCCTGCAAAGTTTTGTGACGCGCGCACTCTGATCCACTGGACCGCTAGACCGCACGAGCGGGGTGGTCTGTTCCACACGAGTTGCGAGACAGTGTGTGTAGCTGGTTCTGGCAGCCCTGCCAGACCTATGGGAGATGTTAGGAAATGACATTGGAACGAGTGCCGATGACCATTGAGGGCTTCCAGTATCTGGAAACCGAGCTTCATCGCCTCAAGTCAAAGGAACGTCCCCGTATCATTCAACTAATCGCGGAAGCGCGTGAGCACGGCGATCTTTCGGAGAACGCGGAATATCACGCCGCTAAGGAAGCGCAGGGCTTCAATGAGGCGAGGGTCGCCGACTTTGAAGATCGCTTGGGGCGCGCCGACGTGATTGATACGTCGAAACTGTCGGGCAAGACCGTCAGATTCGGGGCGACAGTGACGCTTATCGACGAGGACACCGAGGAGAAGGTGAAATACCGGATCGTTGGGGACTTCGAGGCCGATGTGCGTGAAGGCAAAATCTCCATCTCCTCGCCGATCGCACGCGCGCTTATCGGTAAGTCGAAGAAGGACAGCGTTGAGGTTGTGACGCCCAAAGGCGCGCGCTCTTACGAAATTCTCAAGATCGAGTGGAAGTAGCTGGCGGACGGCTCACTTTGCAGGATCGCTGGGCACAGTGATGGGCACGCCCGGGTCGCGCTTGGCGCGGCGGATGGTGAGGAACGTCTTGACGCTCGCCACGTTGGGTGCGGCCGTCAGCTGTTCTAAGATGAACTCCTGGAATGTCGGCAGGTCGCGGGCGATGCACTTGAGCATGAAATCGCTTTCGCCCGAGAGCATGTAGGCTTCGCGCACCAACGGCCAGCCAAGAACCAGATTCTCGAACGCGCGCAACTCTGCCTCGGCCTGATTGTGCAACCCGACCATAGCGAACGCCGTAAGCTCGAAGCCAAGCGCGGGCTCGTCGAGGAGCACGGTGTAGCCGGCAATAAGGCCGGCTTCCTCAAGCGCACGCACGCGCCGTAAGCACGGTGGTGCCGAAAGGCCGACGCGATTGGCAAGGGCCACGTTGGTCATGTGGCCGTCGCCCTGCAGCTCTTTGAGGATGCGCCAGTCAATGGCGTCGAGGCGGACGGGCATGGGACGGGCTTTCCTCGGGAAACGTCAGGAGAGGCCCTGCATAGCGCCGCGGGCCCGGCATGCGCAACTAACACGGGGATTTATGGCAGCTCACATGAGTGGCGTTTTGCGACTGGAGAGGCGACCAACCCCTCCTGCGACGGGAAGAGGACTCGACTCTTTTGTCGCCAGCGGGGAGAAAAAACGTCCGATGGCAACCGACCCGCAAAGCACCACTGATTTGGCTCCTCACCCCCTGGCTGGGGCGCGAGCGTGGATCATCACGGCGGGAATGGCCGGCATGGACGTGCAGGTGCGGGGCGTGGCCGAGGCGCTGGGTCTCGACTACGAAATGAAACATGTCTCGCCGAAAGGCATTTGGAAGCTTGCGGCACCTTGGGGGCCGGTGGCGCCGAGGGAACGCTTCGGGCAACCAGGATCGCTGTTCGCGCCGCCTTGGCCGGAGGTTGCCATCTCGTTAGGCCGCCGCAGCGTTCCTTATATGCGCGCCCTGCGGCGCCGTGCGGGGTCTCAGACATTCACCGTCGTCATGCTGGATCCGAAAACAGGACCGGGTATCGCAGACGTGATCTGGGTTCCCGAACACGATCGTCTGCGCGGGGCCAACGTCATCACCACGTTGACAGCACCGCACAGCTTTACGGCCAAGCGGCTTGCCGAGCTGCGCCAAAACCTTCCCTCTGAAATCGCCGCTTTGCCGCATCCACGCGTGGCCGTTGTTCTGGGGGGAAAGAACGGGATCTACAATTTCAACGAAGACGATGATGCCCGCTTGCAAAGCGCCCTCCAATCGCTCGGAAAATTGGGCGCGAGTTTTCTCGTCACGCCTTCCCGGCGCACGCACGCGGAACTTTTCAATGCGGCCGATGCAGCGACGCGTGATTGGCCGCGCATTCTATGGAAAGGGGAAGGCGCCAACCCTTACGCCGACTTTCTGGCGCACGCGGACCTGCTCGTTGTTACCGCCGACAGCGTAAATATGACGGGAGAAGCCTGCGCGACGGGGCGGCCTGTGTTGGTCTTCACGCCATCGGGCGGCTCGGCCAAGTTCAACCGCTTTCATGCCGCGCTGCAAGCGCGCGGTGCGACCCGCCCATTGGCGGACCGCCTCGACGCGATCCCCGATTGGAGCTACGAGCCTGTGCATTCGGCACACGAACTTGCCGCGCAGATTGAGCAACGCTGGCGTCAGCGCTGCTCGGCGTAGTCAGGGGGGACAGGGCGTGGGGAGCATCTTCTTTCCAAAAGAGGCGCTTAGGGCAGGGGGTACGCTTTCCATTGCGAAGCCCTCGCCCCTGCGCCGCGCGTGGCTCACCGTCGAGCTGGCGCTTGTCTACGTCGGTGCTCCGCTGGCCATGATGTCGGTTGTGCATGACCATCGGCTGCCGGTATTCGTTGCGCTGGTGCCGGTGCTGGCCGTCGTGATGGCTTTCTTGCTGCTTGACCGGACTTTCTCCCTCAAGCGCGAGCTGACACATGGGTTCGGCTGGGCCACGATGGCGTCGATCTTGGCGGTTTTCGTTGTCGGCGGCGGGGCGGTTGCGCTCTACATTTGGCACTATCACCCGAGCTGGTTGTTCGAGTTCCCGCGCAACCGGCCCGAGACTTACATGCGTATCATGCTGCTCTATCCCGTGATGTCGGTGGTCGTTCAGGAATTCGTCTATCGGACATTCTATTTTCACCGCTACGGCCCGTTGTTCGGCAAAGCCTGGTGGCTGGCAATCTTGCTGAACGGAGCACTGTTCGGATTTGGCCATATTGTGATCGGTACACAGCTCGCCGTACTGGGTACTATGGCGACGGGGACCTTGTTTGCCGTCCGCTATGCGCTGACGCGGTCGTTCTGGGCAGTGTTCATTGAGCACACGCTTTGGGGTGCGCTTGTATTCACTGTGGGGCTGGGACGCTTTTTCTTCACGGGCGTCCCGATCTTAGGGCTGGCGTTGGTAGCGAATCCGCGATGCATTGAGCAAACGGCGACGATCGGATAGAAAGCCGCCAATCCCCATCACACCAAATATGCAGAGGCGCCAATCGATGGCCACGCCGCAATACATTTATCACATGTCGAACCTGTCCAAGTCCTATCCCGGGGGCAAGCAGGTCTTGAAAGACATTTCGCTGTCGTTCCTGCCCGGCGCCAAAATTGGTGTCGTCGGGCTTAACGGTTCGGGTAAGTCGACCCTGCTTAAGATCATGGCCGGACAGGTTACTGACTTTGCCGGCGAAGCATGGGCTGCCGACGGCATCAAAGTCGGGTATCTGCCCCAGGAGCCCGAACTCGATCCCGAAAAGGACGTGCTTGGAAACGCTATGGAGGGCGTGGGAGAGAAGAAGGAGCTGCTCGATCGTTATAACGAGCTTGCCACCAATTATTCCGACGAAACCGCAGAGGAGATGGCGACGCTGCAGGACGCCATCGACGCACAGGATCTGTGGGATCTCGATACACAAGTGGAACAGGCACTCGACGCGTTGCGCTGTCCGCCGGGAGACGCCGACGTCAACAAGCTCTCAGGTGGCGAGCGTCGCCGTGTTGCGCTGACGCGGCTGTTACTGTCGAAGCCCGACATTCTAATGCTCGATGAGCCGACCAACCACTTGGACGCCGAAAGCGTCGCGTGGCTGGAGCGTTACCTCAAGGAGTACACGGGCTGCGTGATCCTGGTGACACATGATCGCTACTTCCTCGACAACATCACCGAGTGGACGCTGGAGTTGGATCGCGGCCAGGGCGTTCCCTATAAGGGCAACTACTCGAGCTGGCTTGAGCAGAAGGCCCAGCGTCTTGAGGTGGAGAAGGGCCAGGATGATGCCAGGCAGCGCACGTTGAAGCGCGAATTGGAGTGGATACGTGCTTCGCCAAAGGCACGCCAGGCCAAATCGAAAGCGCGTATTACGGCTTACGAGAAGCTCGTGGATGCGGCGGGGCGAGAACATGCGGGCCGTGCGGCAATCCAGATCGCGCCGGGACCGCGGCTGGGCGGCCTTGTCGTGGAGGCCGAAGGCTTGACGAAGGGCTTCGGCGACCAGCTGCTGATCGATGACTTCTCATTCAAGCTGCCGCCCGGCGGCATCGTCGGCGTAATCGGGCCAAATGGCGCAGGCAAGACGACGCTGTTCAAGATGTTCACTGGACAGGAAAAGCCCGACGCCGGCACCATTCGGCTGGGTGAGACGGTGCAGCTTTCCTACGTCGATCAGTCGCGCGATCACCTCGATGATAAAAAGACGGTGTGGGAGGAAATCTCCGACGGGCTCGACCAGCTCATGGTGGGCAAGCGCGAGATACCGAGCCGCGCTTACGTGGGCTGGTTCAATTTCAAGGGGTCCGACCAGCAGAAGAAGGTGGGGCAGCTCTCAGGCGGTGAGCGCAACCGCGTACACCTGGCCAAGTTGCTCAAAGAGGGTGGCAACTTGTTGCTGCTCGACGAGCCCACCAACGATCTCGACACTGAAACGCTGTCGGCGCTCGAGGCGGCGCTAGAGGATTTCCCCGGCTGCGCCGTGATCATCAGCCATGATCGCTTCTTCCTCGATCGCATTGCGACTCACATTCTCGCGTTTGAGGGCGATAGCCATGTGGAGTGGTTTGAAGGCAATTTCGCCGATTACGAGGAGGACAAGAAGCGGCGTTTAGGCGATGCTGCGGTCGAGCCTCACCGCATCAAGTTTAAGAGGTTTGAGCGGGGCTAGAGCCTGATCGTTTCACTTGGAAACGCTTAGAGCGCGTCCAAGTGATACGTGAATCAGTCTCTACACTTTTGCTTTAGAGTAAGATTCACGTTCTTGCTGGAGACCTCGGGGGCGAAGGCCAAGTGATTCCATCAAGAACGATCTTCCTCTAGGTCCGTCCCTGAAGCGAGCATCACCGTTCGCAAGAGAACGCTAACGCTTGGGTTCGATAGGCCCGGTGATGTTTTTGAGCAGTGCAGCGAGGATTGGGCGCGGCCGCTCGAACGTGAACACGGCCGGGATCTTGTGCCTGGCGCCAAGATGCGCGGCGGCTGGCGGTAGGCACGTCCTGGCGCTCGCTAGGCCGCAGGCCGTCGTCTCGCACATGAAGGACTTCATCGGGTAAGGCTAAGGTGGAGAGTGAACAGTCATGTATGTGCTTTACGGCTTTCCTGGATCACGGACGACGCGAGTGACATGGATGATCGAGGAGATCGGAGCGGACTATGAGTTCGTGGCGACGCGCCCACATTCCAAGATCGCCTACTCGGTCAACCCAAGCGGCAAGCTGCCAGCTCTCAAAGCCGGCAACGAAACGATCATTGATTCAATTGCGATCTGTTCTTACCTGGCGGACTGCCACCGGAAGCGGGACTTACATACAGCCCAGGGACCATCGAACGAGCGCAGATGGAGAGTTGGATTCAATTTGCGGCGCTTGATCTAGAGGCTCCACTTTGGATGTTTAACCGCCAAACAATGATCCTGCCTATGCAGAAGCGTACGCCAGGCATTCTCGACGTATGTACTGAAGACTGGGCAAACGCACTCAAGGCGATGGCTGCTCGGCTCGGCGAAAACACATACGCAATGGGTGAGCGATTCACTGTTGCCGATGTTGTAATGGGACACATCGGCGGGTGGGCCGCGCAGATAAAGTATCCAATCGAGCCCCAATCCGTGAGTTCATATTTCGATCGCGTGCAAAGACGCCCAGCACTTGCACGCGCCCTGGAAAGGGAGAGCGCTGCCGCGACGGCGCTTGCTTGACGTTCAAGGTCGCAAATTTCTATCGATTGAGGGCGACGACGAGAGACTTCGGGTTTCCGCCGTTCTCGCTGATGTAGTTCTGGAACAAGTTGTCGAGGAACGAGGTCATCCAAAAACCAATGATCTGGGCGTCGCGAACTTTGTAGGTCTTGCCCCTGCGCACCACGAGCCAGCGCACGTCGTAGCTGTCGCCATTGCGGAGCTTAACGCGGGTATCGACGTACGTGCCGTAGGTGGCACCGCGGGACTGCGCCGTCACAATGATGCGGTGCACCGGATACTTTGGAGATTCCTTGGCGGCGTAGCGGGCGATGAAGTTGACCATGCCGCTGTAATAGACGGGACGGTCAGAACGCGGAAGGCTGCGCGCATAAGATCCTAGGGCCGAGATGCCGATCGAGGGAACGTCGGCGTTTGCTGCAAGAACTTTAGCGAACTGCGCGGTTGAGCCGGAGCGGTGGGCCGACAGGAGTTCGTTAGATACCCTCTTCATATAGGCCGCGGGAGATTCGGCGCGTGCTGCAACGCCCGTGAATGCGAGGGCAATAGCAGCCAGCGTTACTATTTGAACGAGGCGGGAAATACGGTTACGGGGCGCGTGACGCAACGAAGTTTCAATCAACATACGAGAGAGGCTCCTCCTGGAAATGGCAGGCTGCGGGCACTGGCTTGGAATACGCATACACGCCGTTGCCTCTTCAACTCAATAAGCCCTGCGCACAGCGCTACGGTCATAGGTTGGATGAGGATAGCGACGACATTTTGAACGGATGAGGGCTCAAAGATGTGCAGGCCTCCACCAAGTGAGTTTAGGGAGGCGTGGCCACATGGCATTGAGGCGATAAAGTTCCTTTGGGGGGACCACGGATTGGCCGAGCAGCACGGCAACACGGTCGATGTCTTCCTGCAACATGCGGTCGCCAACACCAACTAGCACCGACTTTTTGCGCTCGGGATGTATCAGAATGAGTTCGTGACGCGTGCCCGAGAGCGAGGCGCGCACGAGGTGGGTAATGCCAGCGAACGAGCTAAGCGGCGCCGTCCACGTCCAAGAGCGAAAGTTTTTGCCTTCAGTTACGGTGACCGTCGTCTCGTTGATCTCGACGGTGCGGTGCACCGCGAGCCGGTCGAGCAGGCGCTTTATGGGCAAACCGAGCAAATAGGCCAGGAAGCCAAGCGCAGCTAGGATTTCGAGCGCGAGTGCTGGTTGTTGCGCAACGACGGCGCGGGCGGCGGGCGCGGCAGCGGCCTGCACGATCAGGAAAGTGCAACCAAAGCCCAGCGCAACGACGATGGGAATGAGCAAAAGCAAAAACGCCGTCGCAGTGCGGCGCGAGCACGTTTGAACGCTGCGGAAGGGGAGACCGGAGGGCACCTGGGGCTCGATCCGGTCGAATATGGCTACGCGCATCGCTATGTCCGCAACTGAGGGGCAACTGCCGGCTAGGATAAGAAATGAGGCTTACGCTGAGGTTAAGATCTGTGCCGAAAACGAGCGCTGAGCGTAGGAAAGCTCAGGCAATGTGCGTCTTGACACATAAACATATCTTTATATGATCGGCGGCCACAGGAGGTGCCCGTGGCAGGTTTACTCGCCAGCAAAGATGTTGTGACGGCGCTTAAGGCGGCGGCCGAGCCGACGCGCTTGCGCATCCTGCTGCTGCTTGCCGCTGGGGAGCTGAGCGTCAAGGACCTCACCCAGATTCTGGGCCAAAGCCAGCCGCGCATCAGCCGGCATCTGAAGTTATTGGCCGAAGCGGGCTTAGTGGAACGCTTTCGCGAAGGGAGTTGGGCGTATTTCCACGTTTCCGATGGCACGCAAGGCGGCAGGCTCGCGTTGGACGTTCTGGCCATGGTGGATGCCGTCGACCCAGTTGTCGAGCGCGATCGCGAGCGCGCGGAAGGTCTGAGGCGGGAGCGTGAGACTGCTGCGCAAATCTACTTCCGCGAACATGCTGCCGACTGGGATCGCATCCGCTCCTTGCATGTTGCCGAAAGCGAAGTCGAGCAGGCCATGAGCGCCGCGCTCGGGCGCGGTCCGTTCAAGCTGCTCGTCGACCTCGGTACTGGAACGGGCCGCATACTGGAACTCTTTGCCGACCGCTACGAGCGTGGGCTGGGCCTCGATCTCGACGAGGCGATGCTGGCGTACGCGCGCAGCAAGCTGTCGAAGGCGCAGATGACACGGGCACAGGTGCGCCATGGTGATATTTACGCGTTGGCTCTGCCTGACTCAGTGGCCGACGCGGTCATCATGCACCAGGTACTGCACTTTCTCTCCCAGCCGGCTCATGCCATTCGCGAAGCGGCTCGCGTGCTGGCACCAGGTGGACAGTTGCTCATCGTCGATTTCGCACCCCACGATCTGGAGTTCCTGCGCGAGGAGTACGCGCATGACCGGCTCGGATTTGAGCCGTCGCAGGTCGCGCAGTGGTTCAGCGATGCGGGTTTGGACCCGTTGGAGCAGCGCGACCTTGCACTCCGGACGAAGGGTGGGCGGGAACAGCTAACGGTATCGCTCTGGTTGGCAAAGCGCCCTAACACCATCCCTGCGGCCACCAAAAATAAACAAACACACGCCCCCGCAGTGCAGGAGGCTTCCTGATGGTGACTTTGACCGAGCGTAAGAGCCGGCTCCTAGGTGCTGGCGAGATCGAGGTGTCTTTCGAGTTCTTCCCGCCGAAGACGGAGAAGATGGAGGCAACACTTTGGGCGGCCATTGAACGGCTTGCGCCGCTAGGGCCGGAGTTCGTTTCCGTCACGTACGGAGCAGGCGGTTCTACGCGCGAGCGCACGCACGCAACCGTTGTCCGCATCATCAGGGAAACCGAATTAAAGCCCGCCGCCCATCTAACTTGCGTCTCGGCAACGAAGGATGAGGTTGACGCTGTGGCGCGAGACTATTGGGATGCCGGCGTTCGTCACATCGTCGCCCTGCGCGGCGATCCCGCTGCCGGTCCTGGCACCAAATATGAGCCGCACCCGGGCGGCTACATTAATGCGGCCGATCTCGTCGCGGGCCTAAAGAAGATTGCAAATTTCGAGATTTCGGTCGCCGGCTATCCCGAAACGCATCCCGAGAGCACCTCGCCGGCCGCCGACATGGACAATCTCAAGGCCAAGGTCGATGCCGGGGCCGACCGCATTATCACCCAGTTTGGCTTCGACAACGCGCCGTTTCTGGGATTTCTGGAGCGTGCCCGTGCGGCAGGGATCTGGGTGCCGATCAGGCCTGGCATCGTGCCAATCCACAACTACAAGCAAGTGGCCGGGTTTGCTCAGCGCACGGGCGCAAGCATACCGTCCTGGCTGGCGCACCGCTTCGAGGGACTAGAAGACGATCCAGCGACGAGCCATCTCGTTGCCGCGGCAGTGGCGACCGAGCAGGTGATGGATCTCGTCGATGAGGGCGTGAAGAAATTCCACTTCTATACGCTCAACCGCGCGGATCTTGTCTACGCGATCTGCCATCTGCTGGGATTGCGGCCGCATCAAGTCGTGCGGGGCGCAACGCAGCGCGCGGCCGTATAAGGGAGAGCCACAAGTGAAAAAGATTGCTAGCGCGAGAGCGCTGGAAGCGGCGGCCGCAGAGCGCATCCTCATTATCGATGGTGCTATGGGAACCATGATCCAGCGCTACAAGCTGGACGAGGCCGGGTACCGCGGGGAACGCTTCAAGGACTGGAAGCGGGACGTGAAGGGCAACAATGATCTGCTGGTGCTGACTCAGCCGGACATCATCGAAGCCATACACGAAGAGTATCTGGCCGCCGGTGCCGATCTTCTGGAGACCAACACGTTCAATGCGCAACGCATCTCTATGGCCGATTATGGCATGGAGGAATTCTCCTATGAGATGAACGTAGCGGCGGCAAAGATCGCGCGCTCGGCGGCCGATAAGTGGACCAAGAAGACGCCGGAAAAGCCACGCTTCGTGGCGGGCGCCGTTGGACCGACGAACCGTACCGCCTCGATCTCGCCCGACGTCAACGATCCCGCCTTCCGCAACGTCAATTTCGATCAACTGCGCGAGGCCTATAAGGAGCAGGTGCGTGGTCTCATCGAAGGCGGCGCCGACATCATTCTGATCGAGACGATCTTCGATACGCTCAACGCCAAAGCGGCCGGCGTTGCGACGCTGGAGGTGTTCGAAGAGAAGGGCGTCGAGCTGCCTATCATGATTTCGGGCACCATTACCGATCGGTCGGGCAGGACGCTCTCAGGACAGACGCCGGAGGCATTCTGGTACTCGATGCGCCACCTGAGGCCTTTCTCGATCGGACTGAATTGCGCGCTGGGTGCTGAACTGATGCGGCCCTATCTGGCCGAGCTCGCCGCGCATGCTGATACGCGCGTCTCTGCGTATCCCAATGCGGGTTTGCCAAATGAGATGGGCGAGTACGAAGAGACACCCGACGACATGGCCTGCCAGATCGAACCGTGGGCGAAGGATGGCATCCTCAACATCGTTGGCGGTTGCTGCGGCTCCACGCCTGATCACATCGGACACATCGCCGAGCACGTGAAAAAATACAGCCCGCGCAAGATCCCCGAGTTCGCACCCAAGTTGCGGCTTTCGGGCTTAGAACCTTTTATCTACGAATGATGAGCAACACTCAAAACATGACCACAACAAACGCGGCACAAGCATTCATCACCGTCGGCGAGCGCACCAACGTCACGGGCTCGGCCAAGTTTCGCAAACTGATCGAGGCGGGCGACTATGCAGCCGCGCTAACGGTTGCGCGCAACCAGGTCGAGAACGGCGCGCAGATTATCGACGTCAATATGGACGAGGGGCTGCTCGATTCCGAAAAAGCGATGACGACGTTTTTGAATCTCATCGCATCCGAGCCCGACATCTCGCGTGTGCCGATCATGATCGACAGCTCCAAGTGGAGCGTGATCGAGGCCGGCCTCAAGTGCGTGCAAGGCAAGTCCATCGTCAACTCGATCAGCCTCAAGGAGGGGGAGGAGCCGTTTTTAGAGCACGCCAAGAAGGTCTTGCGCTACGGCGCCGCCGTTGTCGTGATGGCCTTCGATGAGCAAGGTCAAGCCGATACGGCCGATCGCAAGGTGTCGATCTGCGAGCGTGCTTACAAGCTCTTGACCGAAGAGGTTGGCTTCCCCCCTGAGGACATTATCTTCGATCCCAACATCTTCGCTGTCGCAACCGGGATGGAGGAGCACAACGGCTACGGTATCGCCTATATCGAGGCGGCGCGCCGCATCAGGGAAAAAATGCCGCTGGTGCATATCTCCGGCGGCGTCTCGAACCTATCGTTCGCCTTCCGCGGCAACGAGCCCGTACGCGCGGCCATGCACTCGGTATTTCTCTATCATGCCATTCAAGCCGGTATGAACATGGGCATCGTCAACGCGGGCCAGCTCGCGCTCTATGACGATATCGATCCAGGCTTGCGCGAGTTGAGCGAGGACGTGGTCCTCAACCGCCGCGAGGACGCAACCGATCGGCTGTTGGAGGCAGCGTCCAAATTCAAGGGTGAGAGCGGGACGAAGAGGGTTGTCGCGGACCTCTCCTGGCGTGAGGGCACGGTCGAGGAGCGCCTGTCGCACGCGCTCGTGCACGGCATCACCGAATTTATCGTGGAGGACACCGAGGAGGCGCGGCAGAAAGCCGATAAGCCCATTCGGGTGATAGAAGGGCCTTTGATGGACGGCATGAACGTTGTCGGCGATCTGTTTGGCGCGGGCAAGATGTTCCTGCCGCAGGTCGTCAAGTCGGCGCGCGTCATGAAGCAGGCCGTCGCTCATCTGCAACCCTATTTGGAGGCCGAGAAAAAGGCGTCGGGTCTCGAAGCGCTTCCCACCGCCGGCAAGATCGTCATGGCCACGGTCAAAGGCGACGTGCACGACATCGGTAAAAGCATCGTCGGCGTCGTTCTCCAGTGCAACAACTACGAGGAGATCGACCTCGGCGTGATGGTGCCGGCAGCCAAAATCCTGGAGACGGCGAAGAAGGAGAAGGCGGACATGATCGGGCTATCGGGCCTGATCACGCCCTCACTCGACGAGATGTGTTTTGTTGCCGCCGAGATGGAGCGCGAAGGTTTCGAAATACCGCTGCTCATTGGTGGCGCGACGACGAGCCGTGTGCACACCGCCGTCAAGATCAGCCCCAACTACGAGAAGGGACAGGCCATCTACGTGCTCGATGCCAGCCGAGCCGTTGGCGTTGTCTCCAAGCTCTTGTCGCAGAGCGAGCGATCGAACTACGTGGGCGACGTCCGCACCGAGTACGTCAAGGTACGTGAGGCCCATTTGCGTAACGAAGCCTCTAAGCGGCGCATCAAACTTAGAGATGCAAGGGCGAACAAATTCGCCATCGACTGGGAAGGGTATACGCCCCCTAAGCCAAGTTTCATCGGGGTCAGGTCATTCTCGAACTACGACCTAGGCGAACTCGTGCCCTACATCGATTGGACTCCTTTCTTCCAGACGTGGGAATTGAATGGGCGCTATCCCGCGATCCTAAAAGACAACAAAGTCGGTGCTGAAGCGCAGAAACTTTTCAACGATGCGCAGGAGATGTTGAAGCGTATGGTGTCGGAGAAATGGATGAAGGCATCAGCTGTCGTCGGCTTCTGGCCAGCCAACAGCGTTGGCGATGATATCGCACTCTTCACGGACGAAGGCCGGACTTCCAAACTCGCCACGCTGCACTCGCTGCGCCAACAGATCGCGCGCGATCCTTCGCGCAAGCGTGCGCACACCGCGCTTTCAGATTTCATTGCGCCAGATAGACACAGGACTAGCCGATTACATTGGCGGCTTCGCCGTCACCACAGGTCTTGGCGAGGAGGAGGCGATCGCCAGCCGTATTGCCTCAACCGACGACTATAGCCGCATCATGCTGAAGGCACTCGCCGACCGCTTGGCCGAAGCGTTCGCTGAGCGCATGCACGAGCGCGTGCGCAGGGAGCTATGGGGATATTCTGGCGCCGAGACCTTCATGAAAGAGGATCTCATCGCGGAGAAGTATCGTGGAATCCGCCCTGCGCCTGGTTATCCCGCCCAGCCCGATCACACAGAGAAGGCGACCCTGTGGGAGCTGATGGACGTGAAGGAGAACACCGGTATCGCACTCACTGAGAGCTATGCCATGTGGCCGGGCGCCTCCGTCTCTGGGTTTTATTTGTCACATCCTGACAGTCATTACTTCGGTGTGGGTAAGGTCGAACGCGACCAGGTGGCCGACTACGCAGCGCGGAAAGGCTGGACCCTCGAAGAGGCTGAGCGGTGGTTGGGGCCCGTCCTCAACTACGATCCGCACGCGGTCCGCAATGCGGCTGCTTGAGCGTTGCAATATGGCCGGGTAGCAAATCGCCTTCATCCACAACTCTCATAGCGTTGTTTCATGAGTGCCGTTCGCATGATAGCTTCCCCGCACGTTGTTCCGCCTCTTCGGACCCGTGCTGCGAAATCTTTGGGGGAGACACAATCAATGCTTGGACGCCTAATCCTGCTACTGCTTCAAATCGTGGTCGCGTGGTTCTTGGCACCGATCATCGCCGGGTATGTTCCCGTGGCTGGCGTTTTCGGCCTGTTTGTATTCGCCATTATCTGCGCGATCATCGTCTTTCTGGTCGGCGTGCTCGGCGCACAGGTGCTCAGAGACGTTGGGCAGCCCGGCAGCGCGACGCTGACATGGTGTCTTATCTTGGCGGTGGTTGCGGCGGTGATCGCAACCTGGGGCCCTTCGCTTGTGCCGCAAATACCGTGGAGCCGTGTTCCAGCTCACGCGCTTGTCTTAGCGGGCGCCATCCTCGGTTATCTCGTCAAGAAGTAAGGGCGGAGAGCACGTCTTTGCCAAAATACAAAGGCGCGGAGATAACTCCGCGCCTTCTCTTTGTGCCTTAGTCTTTTCAGTGCCGTTCCGAGTCTCGGGGGGGATCGCTCGGAACTGGTATCGAAGCTCAATTGTGCTTGGACTTCAGCTGCGCCTCATACCATGCCAAACACAATTGCAGCGATGAAGCCGAATGACAGAAGCGCAGCAAGTACGTTCAGTCTCATCGAAAGTTCCATCGTCGCCTCCATACCGGCCACCTTGTTTGGTGGCTCGTTCCGATACGGAAGGGGTCCGCATCGGTTCGCGGACCCTAAGCGGGCACGAGAAGGCTTGCCAAGTAAAAAAGTTTTTGCAGTGCAAGAGCGTGCACGCACTTTCGTCATATACAATCCAACAGCAGGCAAACCTGGCTTTGCCGCCACAGGTGTGTGGTTTGCGCGCAAAAATGCTTATTTGCTCGTGGCTTCCTCCCGAGAAAATTTGACGGAATTGCATCAGATGTGATGTTGTCCGCGAATGCGCCGGCCTCTTTGCGTATCAAATGGCACTCTGTTGCACCGCGAGATAACCCTGTGAGTCATTTGTCATTTCCGCCTTGCCAGCTGTGCACGGGACGGAAAAGGAGGCTGGCAAGAGCTCAGGCGGGCGTTTCTGGACCGCCACTAAGGCCGGCTTTAGCGATGGGATTTGCGTGCGTCCTCGCTCAACCTCAACGTCCTTGAAAACGCGGTTTGCGCTTTTCGAGAAAAGCGCGGCGGCCCTCCGCGTAGTCCTCGCTGTTAAAGCAGGCGACGACGGCCGCATCGAGTGCAGCCATGTTGGGTGTTTCAGGGTGGCGGACAATCTCGTCGATCACTTGCTTAGCCGCACGCACCGTAAGTGGCGCGTTGGCAGCGATCTCTTGTGCGAGCAAGCGCACTGCATCTTTGAGCTCGCACGCTTCGACAACACCGTTAACGAGGCCCATGGTGGCGGCTTCAGTAACTTTGAAGCGGCGTCCGGTAAACAACATCTCCTTAGCGCGTGACGGTGGCACGGCAGCAAGAAGCGGGCGCACCCAGCGTGCATTGTATCCGAGCCCAAGCTTGGCAGCAGGAATGCCGAACTCGGCCTTTTCGTCGGCAAGGCGAATATCGGTACACAGGGCAAGCCCGAGCCCGCCGCCGAGACAGAAGCCGTGGATCATGGTGATGGTCGGCTTGGTGCATCCGCTCAATGCGGTGAAGGCGGCGTGATTCAGTGCGTCGTACTCCGCGGCATTCTCACCGGTGCGTGCGCTTTCGAACTCAGAGATGTCGGCGCCGGCGGAAAAGGCGCGCTCGCCGGCCCCTCGCAACACAATGACGCGGATTGTGTCATCGCGTTCCGCCTCGGCAAGCAAGTCTGGCAACGTCTTCCACATCAATGCGGTCAATGCGTTCATGCGCGCCGGGTTGTCGGCGATGATCCAAGCGATCTCGCCATCGCGCTCCAATCGAAGCGTGGCGGATGGGGTCGAATTCGGCATTGTGAATCCTTAAGTGACTTTTCGAATTTATAGAGCGCGCTTTGAGCACATCTGGCAATTGGGCCAGGAGGCGGACTCGAATAGGTGTTCTGGGGACCGTATAGAGGCCTATTGGTTGGTAGGCGTTGACGTGGCGGCGCCATCTTTGTAGGCCGGTCGGAGTCAAAGCCACGAGGTCAAATAGACCTCCGCTACAACCTTGAGCAGAAGGCTCAGGAGTAACATCATGGAAACCAGGATACGCTCGGCGCCGGCTGGAAAGGTCAAGGCTTTGGACCCGATCTGGTCGGAGATCCGCAAGGAAGCCCAAACAGCCATGACGGCTGAACCGGCGCTTGGCAGTTTCATCTTCGCCACTGTGCTGAGTCACGACCGGCTGGAGGACGCAATTTGCCACCGGCTGGCTCAGCGCATACAACATGCCGACGTCGACGCCGTGCTTCTTAATCAGACATTCCAGGGCGTGCTGTCAGGACGCCAGCATCTCGGTGAGGTGTTTCGTGCGGATCTGGCCGCAGTATTCGATCGCGACCCAGCCTGCAATCGCTATCTGGAGCCGCTGCTCTACTACAAGGGGTTCCATGCGCTCGTCACATACCGATTTGCGCATGAGCTTTGGAATGATGGGCGGCATGACTTCGCACTCTATTTGCAGAGCCAGAGCGCGCACATGTTCAGCACAGACATCCACCCCGCCGCAAAGTTTGGCCAGGGCATCATGCTCGATCATGCACACGGCTTCGTCGTCGGTGAGACGGCCGTGGTCGGCGACAATTGCTCCTTCTTGCATGCCGTCACGCTTGGCGGTAGCGGCAAGGAGACAGGTGATCGCCATCCCAAGATCGGCAAGAACGTACTCATCGGCGCGGGGGCAAAGATACTTGGCAATATCACGGTGGGCGAAGGTTCGCGCATTGCAGCGGGTAGTGTCGTTCTCAATGATGTCCCGGCGCATGTGACGGTGGCGGGTGTGCCGGCAAAGGTGGTCGGATCGGCGGGCTCCGCTGAGCCTGCTTTGGATATGGAGCAGACGTGGGTCGACGACTTCGGCGGCCTATAAGATCTGCTTTAAACGCAGTTATGGCGCACGGCGCGCACAGGAGAATCTAAGAATGGATAAGGAAGAATTGGCCCGGCTGCAGACGTATCTGCGCAAAACATTTGGTACGCCTAAGCTGGAAGTGCGTGCACGGCCGAAGAAGATGGACTCTGCTGAGGTCTTCATCGGCGATGAATTTATTGCCGTGCTGTTCCGCGAGGACGAAGACGGCGAGATCTCCTACCAGTTCCAAATGGCAATCCTCGATCTCGATCTTGCAGAGGTCTAAGGCGGAACCGCAGGGGATAGAGGCAGGCCATGGCGCTCTACGAGCTCGACGGCGTACGTGCGCAGACGCCCGGCGAAGGCCGCTACTGGGTCGCGCCCAACGCCATTGTCATCGGTAAGGTCATCATCGAGGAGGATGCGAGCGTCTGGTTCGGTAGCATCTTGCGCGGCGACAACGAGCCGATCCGCGTTGGCGCGCGCTCCAATATCCAGGAAGCGTGCGTGCTGCACACCGATCCAGGTTTTCCCCTCACAATCGGGCCCGATTGCACCATCGGTCACATGGTTATGCTGCACGGCTGCACCATCGGCCGCGCGAGCCTGATCGGAATCGGCTCCATCATCCTCAATGGGACGAAGATCGGCGAGGAATGCCTCGTCGGGGCCAACACGCTTATTCCCGAGGGCAAGGAGATCCCGCCACGTTCAATGGTGCTCGGCTCGCCGGGAAAGATCGTGCGTCAATTGACCGATGAGGACGTGGCACGATTTGGGCGCGCAGCGGGCCGATACGTCAAGAATTGGAAGCGGTATGCAACGGGCCTCAAGCCCCAGACGTGATCCATGCGTACCGCGAAGGCTGAAAAAACATCAGCGCCTATTCTGCACACCAGAAAGAGCGGTTGAAACGGGTGTGTGCCGCGCATCCAGCGCCACCCAAACCTGCGGGTTGAGATAGGACTGGCGCATCACGAACTCATAGGGTGCTCGGGTCCAAAGGCGAATGTCCTCAAACTTGTTGTCGAGAATGAAATCGCCTTGCAGTGTGCGGGCGGTCAAGATCGCATGCCCGTCACCCTTCTCGTCGCGCACAACCGTCAGCAGCAGCGAGCTCACCGGCCATCCGCGGCCGATCAGCATGCGCCGCTTCAGGAGCGCATAATCTTCGCAGTCGCCGCGCGTACTTGGCAGCGTCCAATGTTCTTTGACCCCGTACACTTCCAAGTCGGTGGCGGGCGCGATCGCTTGGTTGATCAGTCGATTGATGGCGTCGAGCTCGCTGAGCCGGTCTGAGCTGGCGTTAAAGCGGTTTTCCGTGCCGCCGTCGCTGCTGCATTCCTCAGGCCGCTTTTCGCAGAAGCGTACGAAACCGTGCGGCGGGGACGCAGGCCCATAAATGCGCATGAAGGCAGGCGCGCGCACCGTCGATCGATCGACCGAACGATAGGCGGAGACTTCCTGTCCGGTTGCCCCGGTTGAGACCAAGAGGCTTCCAACAAGTAAAACTGCGCTATACCAAATCCGCTGCATGACAAACGACCCCGTTACTCCTTGCTCCAAACATATCTGACAGTGCTCATTTTACTCTTAAGTCCAGAACCAAGAATTGAACCAAAAGTGGCGGCAGTCTTTAGCGTATTTTTCGCACCCCATAATTTGGATGCGCGTCACCGTTCGGTGACAAATATTATGAAGTTGTTAGACTCCCCGACCGCGCGTTAACAAATGACAGACCAGTACTTCTGCTTTGGCGGCGAACGAGCTCGTCGCGTGAATTTCCCAATGGCCTCCGGGCGGCGATTGCCGCACTGGCTTCAGGGATGCGCGCGGCGTTCGATGCAGGGACGGGGAGGGAGGATGCGTGCTTGAGCGCCCGCATGGATTGGCCGTTGCATGCGAATGCAGTTCTCGCGTGAGGGAGGCTATCGGGCCGGCCGAGGGCCGCAGCATTCAGTCGGCGTCGCGCCGATGGCGCCAAACTCGTAGACATAAGCCGTTCCTGCGAATGGGCCGCGGTGTGCGGCCTGCGCGATTAGCGAGCCAGGGCTAGACGCGTACGCTGGAGGCTCTGTTCGTCGTCGAACTATGCAGGCAGGCCGTTAAAGAAGGGCTAATCAACGCACCAATTTCGAATAGGCCCGAAGGAGGAGCCTCAAAAGGCATAGCCAACTTGACGGCACGAGATGGAGGGAGTGGCGGCCTGGGGTTAGATTTCCTTGCCGGAATTCCGGCTGAGCCCGCCCTCATGGACGACAAACTGTCGTTGCGCAAAACGGACGATGCGCGCGTTGCCGTTGGAAGGATCCAATGGGGGGGCGACCGGCATGTCGGGCATTGAGGTTTGAGGATTGAGACTGGGCCAAACAAGCTCATTGGCCATCAGGCGTTTGCTCAGGAGCGGCTTGTCGCCAAGCCAGCCCGGACTATCGAGGGGGGAACAGCAACCCAGAATCCGGTCGATCTTTTTCTTCGTGTGAAACAGGGGGAGCAGGAGCAGTTCGAACTCAATCGCTTGTTCATCTCTTGCGGTTGCTTGGAAGCGGATGAGCGCTGTCGCAGCTTGGTTGGTGAGAATGGAAAGATTGCGGATCAATAGAAGGCGATCATCTGATGGCCAACCCTCCAGGAAGTCGGTGCCGCGCAGCTCGTTCCCGAAAATCTCGCACATGCGCGTCCCGGCCAAGCGGAACCGGTAACCCTCGGCGCTATGCCGCTCCAGGATGAACGTGGCCGGCAAGATGCCGGCGATCTTTGATGGCTCTATCTCAAATCGATTTGGCGCCGAGCGCTTCCCGCGCACATGGTTCCAATACTGGTAGAGCTTCTCGGTTGTCTTATGTTTCATGGTATCAGACTGCAACAAAGCCCTCCCAAGGCGCGGGCCGGACGCATCAATGAGCGTCGACTGGTGTTTCGAATCGGCACACTCTGCCTCTGCCATTCCCCTGATGACACTTCACGCAGCAGCATCCGTGCCATCACGCAGGCGTGCGGCGTTCAACTGGCTTCAAGGATGTGGCTAGAGCCGCAGATCGTTGTTAACTTGCCGTCGCCGCGGTTCCTCGACGCCGGACACATTCGCTAGAGCGGCTTCACATTCGCGCCAATGGGAGAAACCGTGAGCCAGCACCAACCCATGTTTAATGTTCCGAAAGTTGTGGTGGCCGTTGCGGCACTGCTCGTTGGCATTCATGTGGTCCTTATGCTCTTACCTGAGGGTTGGGAAAACTGGCTAACGCTTACGCTCGCGTTCATCCCCGCGCGCTATGCCGGATTTGCAGAAGCGCTACCCGGCGGCCCGATCGCCGCGGTGACCTCGTTTTTGACGCACACGCTCGTGCATGGCGACCTGGCTCACCTCATGTTCAATGCAGCTTGGCTTGTTGTGTTCGGCGGAGCTGTCGCCATGCGGATCGGGGCAATCCGCTTCCTGTTATTCTTTGCGTTCTGTGCTGTGGCGGGCGCCCTTACATTCTTGATCCTTAATCCAGGGTTGATGGCCCCGGTGGTCGGCGCCTCCGGCGCGATATCCGGTCTCATGGGCGGAACCATGCGATTCCTATTCAGCGCGCTCGACCACGGGGGGTTGTGGATGCTGCGGGAAGCACCGCAGAAGATACCGTTGATGCCCATTTCGCAGATGCTCAATGACCGGCGTGTGTTAGCCGTAAGTGGAATATTCATCCTTATGAATGTATTGGCTATGTTTGGTCTTGGTGGCGTTGCTGCGGGCGGAGTCGCCTGGGAAGCCCATCTTGGCGGGTATTTTGCGGGCCTCTTTGCATTTGGTTTCTTTGAGCCAAAACAAAAAGTTCATTCACTGGACAAGCAAGCTCTTCATTGAGGACTTGCGTCCTATTCACGATTGCATCACCATAAGCGACCGGGGACGTCCCCTGATGTTCCTGGTCAAGACTAAAGTCTGTGTGTCGCACGCCGGGACTGCATGACGTTGTGTTCTCTTAAAGGGAAATGTGCGCACAACCTAGTTCCTCGCTTCGATAGCGCAGCGTATAGGGAGGAAGGGCCGTGAATATCGCTCAACTCTTGAAAGCGAAGGGCCGCGCGGTGACAACCGCTAGGCCTGACGTAAAGTTGCTCGACATCGTCACCTCTCTTGCATCGAAGAGAATCGGTGCAATTGTCATCGTCGGCGAGAATGGCGAACTGGCAGGCATCATCTCGGAGCGTGACGTCATCCATGCTCTCGCCAAATCCAGCGAGGCTGTGCTTGAGGATTCCGTTTCCAAGCACATGACACGTGAAGTCGTCACGTGTCAGGAATCGACGACGATCGACGAAATGATGGAGCTGATGACGCAAGGCCGTTTCCGGCATGTGCCCGTGATGGAGGACGGCGCGTTGATCGGGATCATTTCAATTGGCGACGTTGTTAAGAATCACATCGCTGAGGTGGAGATGGAAGTGACCGCAATGCGCGGTTACTTCGCGACCGGCTGAGTTCACGCGGCGCAGCCGATGCTCTTGCCCAAAATGGGTTCAGGACACGCCTTGTAGGGCATCTAATTTGGCGCCGCCGGAAATACGGCGGCGCGCTTCGATCTCGCGCGTCATGTCTCCAAGCTCGCGCTGGGCGGCTTTTTTGCCGCGCTCGATGAGTTCATCTGCGCGGTGGAAGTCAAACAGACCAATCCCATTTAGCCTCGGGTTGATCATCATATCGGGCGGGTCACCGGCCAAACGTGAACGTGCGATGCGGTCCTGAACAATGTTGAAGGCCTCCATCATGACGGTCGAGATGCCAGGAGCCGTCTCACCCTTGCCGAAAATCTGACGCCGCAGAAGCCGGCGCACGGCCACGCCGTTTTTGCCAAGAATAGGCTCCGGCTCGGGCTCAGGGGGTGCCTCGACAACATCGGGCTCGAAGTGCGGGACGATCGTGCCGCGGCCGCACATGTCGAAATTAAGATTGACGGCGATGACGTAGCGGGCGCCGTGGGCGCGGCACACCGAGACAGGAATCGGATTGACCAGCGCCCCGTCGAACAGCCAGCGGTTATTTATTTTCACCGGCTTGAAAACGCCGGGCAATGCATAAGAAGCGCGAACGGCGTCGACAACGCGTCCGTGCGACAACCAGATTTCATGGCCCGTGCCAATTTCGGTCGCGACCGCCGTAAAGCGTGGTTCCAAATCCTCGATATGGCGGTCGCCAAGCTCCTCGACGAGCCGCTGGCAAAGCCGCTGCCCGTTGATCAGGCCCGTGCCGGCAAAATTGAAGTCGAGGTAGCCAAAAACACGGCGGCGGGTTAGCTCGCGAGCGAAGTCTTCCAACCCGTCGAGGTGACCCGCGGCAAAGCAGGCACCCACAACCGCGCCAATCGAAGTCCCCACGATAACGTCCGGTTTGATCCCAGCGTCGGCAAGCGCTTTGACGACGCCGATGTGGGCCCAGCCACGCGCGGCTCCGCCTCCCAACGCCAAGCCGATTTTCGCCTTTGTCATTGTGGGTCACCAAATTGTGCCGCGCACCATTGCCCGGTCTTTCCGGGACAGCAATTTACGTGCCGTCCACCGACGCCGGCCAGTTTGCGCGTGTTCAAAAGTTTCTTCCCCCAAATATAGGAAGCCAAAATCAATTTAGCACTTTTTGGTGAGTCGGGGATGAATGAGCCACGGTTGCGCGTTAGGTTTTTCTTAAGGTGTAAATTTGTCAACGCGTCTTTGTTTTTCCATCGGCCGAAGTAAGTTGCAAAGCCGTCGTTGCTGCAGTGCCAAGCGGCACGGAACGGTAAAAGCAACTGCGCTGTCTCGTATGGCAGGCAAGACCATCACCTTCGACATTGACGCGTAGCCAGACGACGTCTTGGTCGCAATCAATGAGCATCTCGATGACGCTCAAAGTGTTGCCGCTTTCTTCGCCTTTGCGCCAAAGGGCCCTGCGCGAGCGGCTCCAAAAATAGGCGGCGCGGTTTTGGATAGTGTGAGCCAGCGCGTCTTCGTTCATCCACGCAAACATCAGCACGTCGCCCGTTGACGCATCGGTGACGATGGCCGGGATCAAGCCGTCGGCATCGAACTTTGGTTGAAAGGCCGTGCCGGTCTCAACCGCTTCTTTGCCGCCGCGCGGCGCGAATTTGGGATTTATCGAGTTAGACATCGTTCATTCTCATCGTGATGTTGCGTGCAGCGCGCGAAGACACAGTGAACGTGTCAATGGGGATGCGGGGCTTGCACCGCTTTAAGGAACCGGTCGCGCCAACTCTCGGCGGTCTCAAAGACGCCGGTGAAGTGTGCCGTTACCATCGTGGCGCCGGGCTGATTGACGGCACGCAAGGTCATGCATTGGTGTACGGCGCTGATCATGACGGCGACGCCTTTGGGTGCGAGTTCGTTTTGGATCGTGTTAGCGATTTGTGCAGTGAGTGATTCTTGAACTTGTAGGCGGTGCGCGAAAATGTCGACCACGCGCGAAAGCTTTGAGAGACCAACGACGCGTTTGTCGGGAACGTAAGCGACATGTGCTACGCCAACGAAGGGCGCAATGTGGTGCTCGCAGTGACTCTCTACGCGAACGTCGCGCAGTAAGATCATGTCGGAATAACCCGAGACATCCTCAAACGTGCGCGCAAGTTCGGCTGCCGGGGTCCTCACGATACCCGCAGAAGCGCTCCTCGAAGGCGTCAGCGACGCGTTTGGGCGTGCTGGTAAGGCCGGTGCGGTTGGGATCGTCACCTGCCCAGGCAAGCAGAGTACGCACAGCTTCTTCCGCCTCTTGGCGGGAAGGGCGAAGATGAGCGGTGCTTGCAGCCTGGATGCTCGAAGTTTTCTTCAAAACTGACCTTTCGCGCGCGTGCTTAAGTTTGGCGGTCGCCTGGATGGTTTTTTGGCAAATGCCCTTTTGGGCTGGCCTCACCTATATTATTGGCTGAGGTTTGAGAATTGGGAAGTCAGGAGAGCCATTGGCCCCTGTAACCCGTTAAGGTTTTGCAATGGCCGATCTGGACGAGATCTACAATACGAAGCTTCTGGAGCTGGCGGCCCACATTCCGCATTCTGAGCGGCTGAAGGCCCCCGATGCAACAGCGACCGCCCATTCGAAGCTGTGCGGATCGACGGTCAGCATCGATCTCACGATGAGCAACGGCCGGGTGACGGGCTTTGGCCAAACGGTAAAGGCCTGTCTACTGGGCCAGGCAACGTGTGCGATCGTGGGGGGAAACGTCATCGAAGCGACGTCGCAGGAGTTGCGCGAAACCAGCGCTGCGATGCTCCGGATGCTCAAGGAGGAAGGACCTCCGCCGCCGGGGCGCTTTGCCCAGCTCGCGCTGCTGGAACCGGTGCGCCATTACAAAGCGCGGCACGGCTCGGTCATGCTGGTCTTTGAGGCCATCGAGCAGGCCATCGCCGAGATTGAGGGCCGGGAGGAAAATCGGGGCGGCCAGCGCACGCTGAAGCAGAAAAATGGCGAGCCCCACCTATGAGCGTCGCGGGCTCCCTTCTGAAGGCGCCGATCCATGTCTATCGTTGGACGCTGAAACCTTATGTTGGCTGGCACTGCCGGCACGTGCCGACATGTTCTGAATATGCGCTTGAAGCCATCGACAAGAACGGCGCTTGGAAAGGCTTTTGGCTGACGGTCTCTCGGCTGTCGCGCTGCCGCCCCTGGGGAACGCAGGGGCATGATCCAGTCCCCGACCTTCGCGCCGAACGGCACCTGTTCGCCCCTTGGCGCTACGGGTCCTGGACGAGACTGCGGCATCCGACCAGATGACATCGGCAGTTGCGTCCCCTATATACCTCGCATCTTACCTGCTTGGTTGGCAGCGATTGAGAGGAGATGAGGCCGATGCCCGAAATCACTTTGACGTTTCCCGATGGCGCAAAACGCGCGGTGGAAAAAGGTATTACGGGCAAGGCGCTGGCTGAAGGCATCTCCAAGAGTCTCGCCAAGAAAGCCGTCGCGATCTCACTTGATGGCAAGCTTGCCGATCTCGCCGATCCAATAGACGCCGCCGCCGAAATCAAGATCATCACCCGTACGGACCCGGAGGCCCTCGAGCTCATCCGGCACGATTGCGCGCACGTGATGGCTGAGGCCGTGCAGTCGCTGTGGCCGAAGGTTCAGGTCACCATAGGACCGGTGATCGAAAACGGCTTCTATTACGATTTTGCCAAGCAAGAGCCTTTCCATCCCGACGATCTGGCAAGGATCGAAAAGCGGATGCACGAGATCATCCAGAAGAACGCGTCCTTCACCAAGGAAGTGTGGAGCCGCAAGCAGGCGAGGGAGTTCTTCAAAAAGAACGGCGAGATGTTCAAGGTCGAGCTTGTCGACGCTATCCCCGAGGGCGAGGACCTCAAGATCTATAAGCAGGGTGAGTGGCTCGATCTGTGTCGCGGCCCGCACATGGCCTCGACCGGTCAAGTCGGCAAAGCGTTTAAACTGCAAAAAATCGCAGGCGCCTATTGGCGCGGCGATTCCAACAAGCCGATGCTTCAGCGCATCTACGGCACGGCCTGGGCCAGCGGAGAGGATCTACAGGCCTACCTGACGATGCTGGAGGAGGCCGAGAAGCGCGACCACCGGCGGCTGGGCGCGAGATGGATCTGTTCCACTTCCAGGAGGAGGCGCCGGGAGCCGTCTTCTGGCACCCCAAGGGCTGGGCCCTGTTCCAGAATTTGGTCGAGTACATGCGCCGGCGCCAGAACGCGGCCGGTTACCGCGAGGTCAACTCACCAGACATGCTGGACCGCGCGCTTTGGGAGTTGTCGGGTCATTGGGAGAAGTTCCGCGAGAACATGTTCATCACCAAACGGAGGATGAGCGCGTCTTCTGCTGCAAGCCCATGAACTGCCCCGGCCATGTGCAGATCTTTAAGTACGGTCTCAAGAGTTATCGTGACCTGCCGTTGAAGCTGGCGGAATTTGGCAAGGTGCACCGTTATGAGCCCAGCGGCGCGTTGCACGGTCTGATGCGCGTGCGCCACTTCACGCAGGATGACGCGCATATCTTCATCACTGAAGACCAACTGATGGACGAGTGCCTCGCCATCAACGATCAGCTTTTGTCGATCTACGAGGACTTCGGCTTCACCAACGTCGTGGTGAACTTGTCGACGCGGCCGGAAAAGCGCGTGGGTTCAGATGAGCAGTGGGACCAGGCCGAAGGGGTCATGGGCAAGGTGCTAGAGGAAATCGCCAAGCGCGGCGGCGGACGCAACAAGACCTCGGTAACTCCGGGTGAGGGCGCATTCTATGGACCCAAGTTCGAGTACGTCCTGCGCGACGCCATTGGGCGCGATTGGCAATGCGGGACCACGCAGGTCGACTTCAACATGCCCGGCCGGCTCGGCGCATTTTACATCGATGAGCATTCGGAGAAGAAGATACCGGTGATGATTCACCGCGCCATCTTCGGTTCGCTTGAGCGCTTCACCGGCATTTTGATCGAGAACCACGCGGGCCATTTCCCGCTTTGGCTGGCGCCGCTGCAGGTGATGGTGGCGACGATCGTCTCTGACGCCGATGCGTATGCGCTTGAGGTCGTTGAGAAGCTGAAGGCGGCGGGCCTGCGTGCCGAGGTCGATCTGAGAAACGAAAAGATCAACTACAAGGTGCGCGAGCATTCATTGGCGAAGGTGCCGGTGATGCTGATCGTCGGCAGACGCGAGGCGGAAGAGGGCACAGTCTCTGAGCGCCGGCTGGGTAGCCATGACCAGCAGGTGATGGGACTTGATGAGGCCATTGCCGCCTTGGTCGATGAAGCCGTGCCGCCCGACTTGAAGCGGGCGCGCGAAGCGGGGGTGGAGAGGGCGGCTTAAGCGGCGCGTGCCTGCTATTTCCGCCTGGGGGTAGAGCGGACATTCCGTTCGCGCGCCTGCTATGTCTGCTTCTGGGGGTAACCCGTTCATCAGCCCAGTCGCGCTGCTGGTTCAGAATTATATCAAAACGGAGCCCAGCTATTGGCCTGTTTGTGTGCGAGCTATCTGCTACTCGAACTCATAACCGGCAACAAGGCGCAGGATCGCGTTTTCGCTATCGCTTGTGAGACCGAATGCGCCACCGATTCCGAGTTTAATGTGGTTCTCCAATTCGGCCTGCAAGTTGACGCCGAGGTATTGCTTCGTCTTGTCAGGATCAAGCGTCAGTCCAAGCACAGAGTCGCCCAGCCCACCGTAAAGCTCGAGACCAAGTGTCAGCTCTTCAACATCCCAGCTCTTAGAACGGAACCCGCCACCTTCGTGGCTCTCTCCCCCGCCTTCAGCTTCATAGAATTTATAGTTGAGGCCCGTGGCGTAGCCGAACTCCCACTTTCCGCTTTTAAGATTAGTCTCGTTGATCCAGTTGAAGGCAACATTGAAGCGGTCTGAGAAATCGTGGCCGAGGATGAGTTTGGTCTCGATTTCGTGCTCGGCCTTTTCCTCACCCTCTTCCTCATCCTCATGCTCGTCTGTGCGCCCCGTCGCGCCCCGGATATACCGGTGTGCTGGTTTCAAATACTCGTACTCGATATAGAGCACTGGGTTGAGGAAGTGGCCGTAGTTGAACAGACGCAGTCGGTTCTCGAAACGCACGCCGCCGAACTCATAGTCTTCGCCGTCTATCTTCACACCTTCAAAGTAGAGGGCTGTGGTCCAGTAGTCCGTGACGCCGTGCTCGATTTCGAGAAGCTGTGCGGAGTAACTCTCTTCGCCTTTGCCGCCATCTGAAAAGTCGCTGAACAGCTTGATCTCTGTCTCGCCCTGCTCTTCAGTGTGCTGGTTGTAGAGAACGAAGTTCGCTCCGTTGCCGGCCCAAGCCGACACTGGAAGCAGCATTGCCGCTGCGAAGCCTGCAATGACTGCACTACGCGCCAACCGCGCGTCCCCAAAACGTACCATCATATTTTCCCCCAACGGCGGGTCCCAATTTAGCGAGTTTGGCCCCTCCCCCGGAGAAACCAATTAGAGCCCAACCCGCCAATCGTTCTTCTCAATCCTGATAATGGCAGTCAACAATAATGTTCTGGAACAATTCCAAGCTGGCTCAGCCGTTTGATCTTTGCGAGAAACCTAGCAATTGATCGAAAAGGTAGGTCCAGTCTGGATTTAGCTCGCAGCATTGCGATCGATTTTGCCGTCGGTATTGGAGTCGCAACTGGTCACCAAAGTTACAATAAGTTGCCGTGTTGCAACATGGCCCGGGCTGGTGCGCGCGACGGTGGTTTGATGCCGGCCCAGAGCAGACGCTTTAACTTTGTGTCTTCTCGTACCGTCTGGCCATTATGGATGCGGCGTCAACCGCATCCGTATGGCCCCTTATCGCTGACGCCTATGCGATCAGCTTGGACTGGCGGACAAGGCACCGAGCCGTAAGAGCAATACACGCAGCAGTCGCCCTTTTTGGGCTTCATCTGTAGACCGCAACGATTGCATTCATAGAGATACTGGCAGGCGTCCGTGGGCATGGTCTCGACTGCCGAGTGCCCGCATCTCGGACAAGTTATGGTCGATCGCAATTCGATCATCTCAGACGCCCCAACCACACTGAAAACCATAGCTGATGTGCTCTCAAGAAATGAGCTGCTGCCACCAACCAAAACTTAATACAAGCGCGATTGCCATTGCGCCCAACCACAGGGCTGATTTCGTGAAACGCTGCGATCGAAGAGTAGTGCAAGAAGCCCCATCAACGCTACGAGCGCGGCGTCCATAGACTGCCCAGAACGCCGCCCCAAGAAGCAAAATGGCTACTAATCGGAACGTCATCTGATAGGGCGCGAGCACCAATAGGCTCGACAACCACGCCCCGCCGAGCCCCAACGCACCGAAAGTCAGAGGCATAACGCAACAGGTCGATGCCGCCAAAGCAGCCGCCAAGCCCGTGCCGGCCAAAATCTTTTCCAGCATTCGAAGCCTCCGCGACGGTCATCTGCAAGCGGCAACGACCCCCAATCCGTATCGGAGCGTCCTTCCCGTCAGAAACAGAGCGGGCACATGGCGTAAGCGGTTGCGCCTAGCGCCAGCAGCACGACAGCGGCGATTGTTAGTCGAGCGATCATCGGATTTCTCCTCCTTGTGGGTGTGGGTTTCGAACCTCTGGAAGGCCGATCCATTTCATCCTACAATCTGTAGCCACTACAGATGCAAGCGATGAGTTTACCTACAATGCAGACAAGGTCGCGAGCCCGGCCACTGCCTATTGGCAGGCTCTCCAAAACAACCGGGGTCAATATCGAGGCCATCCGGTATTACGAGCGCGTGGGACTTCTGCCAGCGCCTCCACGCAGCGCGGGACAGCGCCAGCGTGCCTGCTTCGAAGTCCGGCCGTTATCAATTTCCCGCGCGGCCGACTAGTCGGCCAAGCAGGGCGTCAACCGACATGAACCCCGGACCTTTGACGACCAAGACCATGAGTAGGAACGCCCAGAGGAGCCGCTGATCGGCGAGGAGTGACCCCGGATTGCGGTCAAAGAAGCCACCGATGGTCTTCGCATCGGCGCCAAGAAAATTGATGTCGACATAGGTCATCACGGCGATGAACATCACCATGCCGAGTGCCGATAGCCGCGTCAGCAGACCAACGACAATAAGAGCGGGCAGAATGAACTCCGTGTAGGTGCCCAGATAGACGATGAGTCCATAGGGGAGGAAAGGGATGGTATCGATGTTGTAGCTGTAGCTTTCCGCAACGCCAGGTAGGATCTGGGCATACGCGCCGATTGTCGGCGAAAAGAGACCTGAGATTCCGCTGCCAATCTTCGTCAGGGCCGAATTCCAGAAATACACAAGCAGAACGCTGGCAAATGTCAGCCGCGCGGCGAGCCGATAAACCAGCCCTCAGTTGCCCGCTCAATGGCGCCGAAAAAGCCGTCGTAGACTTCTGCGAGTTTGCTCAACATTTTTGTGCCCCTTGTGTCTGTGTGCCGCGTTGCCGGTCGGTCGTCACGGCGAAGATCCCGCTCAACCCGCCGCTAGATCTATGACGGCTCCAGCAGCAAAGGTTCTGGTCAGCATTGCGCTCAGGTCTGCATGCGCTGCCTTTGGAAGAGCCCCTGCGGCCTCCGCAAGCGTCCCGCCGTCGCAAAGCGCGGCAAGAAGTTGAAAGCCGTCCCCGGGAAGTAGGGTAGCCTGCACCTCGAGTGCTGGCCGCACGAGAAAACCGCGCTCGATGCGCGCTTGCGCCAGACCCGGCAGGTGTGTGGCAGGATCGTCCTGCTGGTGGGCATGCCAGATGGAGAGCACGGGCCAATCGGATCGTATGAGACGCACCGATGGATGGAAGTCGAACCGCACCCGCTCCAACGCGTCAGGATCAACCGCGCTCAAAGCATCAATGGTAACGGGCCTGGCATCGGCTGCGTGGTAGCTTTCATTAGATGCCCACTCGACCCGCGCGACAGCTGGCAGATAGGGCAAGCGTCGGGCGGGTTCGAAGGTATCTGTGAGGCCGGGGAAGGCGCAACCGTAACCCAACAGCACTGGAGAGGAAGGCAAGTGATCGGCAACATAGGTTCGCGCCATCACGGCAAAAAAATCGTCACCTACGAGGGTTTTGACCACACGATAGGTGGCCGCCAACGCTGTATGCAGGCCCACGGCCACGTTGTTGCGATAGACGTTGAAGCGTTTGAGTGACGGTGCGCCGTCCGTCTTGCCGACGGCATCGGGGACCGGCTCACCGGGCTGGCGCAAGGCGCACACGATTGTGCGTGCAAGGTCCGGCCAGCGCGCGGTCCGATGAGCGCTGAAGCATTCGGATTCGGCCGGTGTCGACTTGCTCACCCCATGTGCTCCATGACAGGTGCGTGCACGGCGCGTGTGCCGGCTTGTGAAACATCTTGTAGAATTGCCTCGGCACGGCGGGCCTCATCAAGGAGAACTAGCCAGTCGGGAATGTGCTCGTCCCATTCAACAAGAGTCGGGATCGCGCCGGCTCGCGACGTCGCGCGCCCATAGAGCGCCCACACGTCGTCGATGACGCGCCGGTCGTGTGTATCGATGAGCAGACGCCGGCCAGCGTCGTCTTGATCCTCGGCGTGACCGGCCAAGTGTATCTCGCCAACCTGGCAAATTGGGAATGCGTCGATGTAGGCTTGCGCGTCGCGCCTGTGGTTGGTGCAGGAGACGTAGACATTGTTGACGTCGAGCAGCAGGCCGCACCCGGTGCGCTTTACGATTTCGCTCAGGAAGTCGATCTCGTCGTAGCTGCTTTCCTCAAAAACGATATAGGTCGCAGGATTCTCCAAAAGAATGCGCCGGCCGAGATGGCTCTGCGTCTGATCGACGTGAGCACTCACAAGGGCGAGCGTTTCAGGTGTGTAGGGCAGCGGAAGGAGGTCGTTAAGGAACGCCGTATCGTGGGTCGACCAAGCCAAGTGTTCCGAGACAAGGCCGGGCTCATAACGATCGATCAGAGCTTTGAAGCGATCGAGATGATCGGTGTTGAGAGGCGTTGGTCCGCCAATCGACAGACCGATACCGTGGAGTGAAAGAGGATACTTTTCGCGAATGCGCGATAGTTGATAGTGGGGAGCGCCGCCGGCGCCCATATAGTTCTCCGGGTGCACCTCGAACCATGCCAGGTCGGGCGGGCAGCTAAAAATAGCATCGAAGTGTGTAGGTTTGAAACCGACACCGGCGCGGGCGGGGATCGACGGATAAACTCTTGAGCTTGTCGTGGCCATGGCAGGCACCTTGGATACTAATCGAAACCAATCCAAGCACGTGGCCGGCTTGTAAGAAGGCGCACGCTCTTGGATTGGAAAATCAGCGAGTCGTATGCCGCTTGCGTTCTTATGATTTAGGTGGGTCGCGATCTAGGGCGCTTAGGCTGCCTTTGCGGCCATCGGGCAATTCCATGGTTTCGCAAGTGCCCTTGGGTACTAAACTCCAAGCATTGCCCTGGTAGTTCACTGTCGAAGTGCCAGCGCACGTCGTTCCGGGGCCTGCTGCGCAGTCGTTCTTTCCGGCCAGCGAAACGCCATAGAACTTTACCTGGTCGGCAGCGCGGACTT
>PVMK01156470.1_pt1 | contig 49227 bp, 40 predicted proteins | sample 1853481 | NCBI WGS metagenome assembly PVMK01 (sample SAMN08533507, study PRJNA380276) | Marine sediment metagenome, whole genome shotgun sequencing project.
CATGGCGCGAACCTTGGAATAGCTGATCTCGCCGCTGGCGAAAGCGGCGCTGATTTTCTTAAGATCACCCAGGGCATTGGCAACTCTGACTTTCTCTCTCGCCGCCACAATGCCGATGCCGCATTTCCAGTTTAGCCCAATCCGCCGGCGTCACTCGTATTTAGGCATTGCTGGGTGCGGATTGATCTTTAGTGACTATCTCGCTCATGCGCACATGCCCCTAAAGGTCAGTCCGCAATCACCAGTGATCACTCGAATAGCTAGTCAGGCGGACTGACCGTAGAGTTCGGTGATTTCCTGGCCGAGGAGGTCTGAGTGTTGGCGGGTTGGGCTTAGGTTGGTGGAGATGTAGGTGAGGGTTGGGGTGGGTGAATTGGGCATGGGGACACCTTGGGGAGGGAAATATAAGATACTGTTGTTATATACACTATTGTATCCCTATACGTCTGTTTATAAAAGAGAATATTGCCCTTTAGTTCGGTGCATTTTTGGGCAATTCGCGGCGTCTTCGCTCCTGCACATTCCTACGCCCTGGGACAAATGTACATCCATTGAGACAGCCGCTCCTACAGTTGGGTGTGGGGGCTGGCAGAATGCCTCCATTGGCATCATTCTGTGGGAGCGGCTTTAGCCGCGAATGGGGATGGAACTGGCACTTCAGCAGGATTGTTGGCGGGGTCGCAATCGCCCGTCAGGACGGGCTCCTACATGATCGGTGCCGTGGACCGGGTGTTATTTATTTTGCAGGGCCTGGCGTTCTATTTTTGCCCAGCCGTCTCTCAGGGTCACTATGCGGTTGAATACGGGTTTGTCTTTCTTGTGATCAATCGCGTCGGGGCAGAAGTATCCCAGGCGTTCGAACTGGACCGGGGTTCCTGTTTCGGCGCTGTCTAGGTTTGACTCCAGTCTTGCGTCGACAATATCCAGGGAATCGGGATTCAGATGTTCCACTGTGTCGTCTGCATTGCCTGGGTCGGGGATTGTGAATAAACGATCGTAAAGACGGACTTCTGCTTTGACCGCATGCTGTGCAGACACCCAGTGAATGGTTCCTTTGACTTTGCGATCACTTGATCCGCTACCGCTTTTCGTATCCGCGTCATAACTGCAGCGCAGCTCGGTCACGTTTCCTTCATCATCTTTCACGACTTCGTCGCAATGAATGATGTAGGCGAAACGCAAACGTACTTCGCCGTCCGGCTTCAGGCGGAAAAATTTTCTTGGTGCCTCTTCCATGAAATCATCCTGCTCGATATAAATTTCACGGGAGAATGGCAATTCACGGGTGCCCAGTTCCGGTTTGTTCGGGTGATTCAGCGCGGTCATTACCTCGGTCTTGTCTTCCGGGTAATTCGTCAGCACAACTTTAAGTGGGCGCATTACGGCCATGCGTCTTTCGCAGGCTGCATCCAGATTTTCGCGCACGCTGTTCTCCAGCACACCCATCTCGATCATATTTTCTTTTTTCGTAACGCCGATTCTTTTGATGAAATCGCGTAACGCCGCTGGCGGGTAGCCACGGCGACGCATGCCGGCCAGGGTTGCCAGGCGCGGGTCATCCCAGCCGCTGACATAGCCCTCTTCCACCAGCGCATTGAGCTTGCGTTTGCTGGTCAGTGTGTACGCAAGATTGAGTCGCGAAAATTCGATTTGTTGTGGTCGATGAGTTGGTTTGAGCTGATCGAGGAACCAGTCATACAACGGACGATGATCTTCAAACTCCAGTGTGCACAGCGAGTGCGTGATGCCTTCAAACGCATCAGACAGACCATGCGCAAAATCGTACATCGGATAGATGTTCCATTTGTCACCGGCGTTCTGATGAGGAATATGGCGGATGCGATATAAGGTCGGGTCACGCAAATTGATGTTCGGCGAGTGCATGTCTATTTTCGCTCGCAAGACGTGCGCACCATCCGGGAATTCACCGTCACGCATGCGGCGCAACAAGTCGAGATTTTCTGCAACACTGCGCGTGCGATGTGGGCTGTCCTTGCCGGGCTCGGACAAAGTACCTCTGTACTCGCGGATCTCTTCGGCACTCAGGCTATCGACATAGGCTTTATCCATCTCGATGAGCTTAACCGCCGACTCATACAAGCGATCGAAATAATCCGATGCATGCGTCAGTCGGTCTTCCCAGTCAAAACCGAGCCAGCGGACATCCTCTTTGATGGCCGCCACATACTCATCGCTCTCTTTGCCCGGGTTGGTGTCATCGAAACGCAGATAGGTCTTGCCGTCGTGTTCTGCGGCGACGCTGAAATTCAGGCAAATCGACTTGGCATGGCCTATATGCAGAAAGCCGTTCGGTTCCGGCGGGAATCGTGTCACCACTTTGCCATTGTGCTTGCCGCTCGCGACATCTTCGTTAATGATGTTACGAATAAAATCTGTTGTTTCGTTTTCGCTCATGACTCTGAATTCTGGCTGCTAAAAGCTGCGCAATTGTACGCGCTCAGGCACCGATTACACAGAATTGAATAGGATGGCCGGATTTAGCTAGCTTTTGCCGGATTCCCGGCAGGCCTGGCACAGACCCTGGATTTCGAGAGTTTGACTGATCGCGGTGAAGCCGAGGCCGGCAGCCATTTTGTCCACGGTGGCATTGATCTGCGTGTCGTCCAGCTCCGCAACCGACCGGCAGGAGCGGCAAATAAGAAACTGCCCACTGTGGGGGACGCCGGGATCGGAACAGCCGACAAATGCGTTGAGCGAATCCAGCCGGTGCACGAGCTCTGCCTCAATGAGGAATTCCAGAGCCCGGTAGACTGTCGGTGGCGCCGCCTTGTTGCCACCCTGGTTGAGGCTGTCGAGGATATCGTAGGCACCGACCGGCTTGTGGCTGTTCCAGACGAGCTCCAGTACACGCCGCCGCTGCGCAGTAAAGCGCAGGCCTTTCTGCCGACAGATTTGCTCTGCGGTCTCGATTGCCTGCTCTACACAATGCCCGTGATCGTGTTCCTCGCGGGGAAAACGATAGGCGGCCGAATCTTCGTTCATTCCAATTGCTCTCAAACCAGTCCCGAGCGCGATTGTACCCTGCATTCGCCGCGGGAAAGAAACCGTTCACGTTTGGAACGGGCCCGGTATTCTGTACAATAGCGCGCCGATAGACTCAGGAGTCTGCGCGGTAGAAAGTATTCCTACTGCAAAAGCACCACAGCGGTCCATTTTTCCGTTCTTTCTCGTTGCTTAGGCCCGCTATGCGCCTCCAAAGAACGAAAAACTGTCCTCGCTGTGGCACTTTTTCGCTACGGATATTTCTACCGCGCAGACTCCTGCACTTTTCAACCCATACAGCGCAGGAAAAAATGCCAACAATTCAACTACCTGACGGCTCCGAACGTCACTTTGACAAGGCCGTCACCGGCCTCGAAATCGCCGCCGATATTGGCAAGGGCCTGGCACGCGACGCCGTGGCCATCAGGGTCGAGGGTGAACTCTGGGACCTCACGCGCAGTATTGAAGACGATTCGTCGGTCGCGATCATCACCAGGGACTCCGCCGATGGCCTTGAGCTCCTGCGTCACGATGCCGCTCACGTACTCGCAGAGGCCGTGAAAGAGCTATGGCCGGATACCCAGGTCACGATCGGGCCGGCCATCGAGAACGGCTTCTATTACGACTTCGCCCGGGAAGAACCTTTTACCGAAGACGATCTCGTTATCATCGAGAAGCGCATGCAGGATATTGTCGATCGCGATGAAAGCATCCAGAGAGAGGTTTGGGATCGGGACGATGCGGTTAAGTTTTTTCGTGACCAGGGTGAAGAGTACAAAGCGCAGATCATTGCAGACATCCCGGCAGGCGATACTCTGACGCTTTATCGGCAAGGCGATTTTGTCGACCTATGCCGCGGACCGCACCTGCCCTCCACCGGCAAACTTGGCAAGGCTTTTCATCTCACGCGCGTATCGGGCGCGTATTGGCGCGGCGATTCCAACAACGAGATGTTGCAGCGCATTTACGGCACGGCATGGGCCAATCCGAAACAACTGCGCCTGTATCTTGTACAGCTGGAGGAAGCCGAGAAACGTGATCACCGTCGCCTGGGAAGAATCATGGATTTGTTCCATTTCCAGGAGGAAGCGCCGGGCGCCGTTTTCTGGCACCCGAAAGGCTGGGGTCTGTTCCAGAACCTGATCGAGTACATGCGCAAGCGACAGAACGAAGCGGGCTACCAGGAAGTTAATACGCCGGAACTCATGGATCGATCGTTGTGGGAGGCGTCGGGTCACTGGGAATCATTCGGTGAACACATGTTCACTACGCAGACGGAAGATGGTCGCAATTACGCGATCAAACCGATGAACTGTCCCGGCCACGTGCAGATATTCAAGCAGGGCATCACCAGTTACCGGGATTTGCCATACCGCCTGGCCGAGTTCGGCAAGGTACATCGCTATGAACCCTCAGGTGCATTGCACGGCTTGTTACGTGTGCGCGCTTTTACCCAGGACGATGCACATATCTTTTGCACACCGGAGCAGATCACGGCAGAGACGATTGCTGTTTGTGACCTGATCCTTGGCATTTATCGCGACTTCGGCTTCGAAGACGTAATGATCAAGTACGCTGACAGACCGGAAATTCGGGTCGGTGATGACGCCGTTTGGGATCAGGCGGAGGCAGCGCTAAAAACCGCATTGGATTCATCCGGTCTCGACTACACGCACAACCCGGGCGAAGGAGCGTTTTACGGACCGAAGCTTGAATTCGTATTACGCGATGCCATTGGTCGTGACTGGCAATGTGGCACGCACCAGGTCGACCTGAACCTGCCGGCACGTCTTGGCGCAACTTATATCGGCGAAGACGGACAGAAACACACGCCGGTACTTTTGCATCGCGCAATGTTCGGTTCGCTGGAGCGATTTATTGGCATTTTGCTGGAGCATCATGCCGGCAACCTGCCGCTGTGGCTTGCACCAACCCAGGCCAGGGTATTGACGATTACATCGGACGCTGATGACTACGCCCGCGAGGTCGTTGCGAAATTGCAGAGCGCGGGAATTGTTGCCGATGCAGATTTGCGTAACGAAAAAATATCCTACAAAGTTCGCGAACACAGTGTCGCGAAAATTCCGCTGTTGCTGGCAGTCGGCCAGCGGGAAATTGAGCAAAAAACAGTCGCCTTACGCAGGCTCGGATCGAAACAACAAAAGGTGCTCCCACTGACGGAGGCGATCGCCGCAATTGGCGACGAAATCGGCCGTCGCGGACGTCCCGAATAAGCAATAGTTTTTACGCCCGGTAAGACTAGCGACTGTTGCAGAAAATATCGCTTTGCGCTGCGATGTAATTTGCGATTCAGATCCTGTTCTTCCAGACGTGGTCAGCGGACCAAACGTGACGCTACCTGCACTCCAACTGTGCGCCCCGTCACAGATTCATAAACGTGTCGCGCTCCAGCGACAATTCACTGCAAAGCCAAGGCTATACTCGCCTGACGCATGGTCTGCACGATATGGAATCGTAATAAGACATAACCCGCCAAGGAGGACGGAGTGGCACTGGAGCATTACAAAACTCAAGTACTGCTGCTACATAGTCAGCAAAGTACGCTGGATGTCTTAAGCACCGGTTTTAATGATCGCTATTCCGTGCATCTTGCGACCAGCGGTAGCGAAGCATTAAACACTCTGGTCGACACGCCGATTCACATACTCGTATCAGCGCAGGACTTGCCAGGCATGAGCGGACTGGAAGCACTTCGCGAAGCCAAGAAAAGATCTCCGGATACCGTCGGTATTCTTCTCGCAGGATCTGACGAAGAAGATGGGCTGGAGGCACTGGTTGGTGACCAGGAGGTATTCCAGATCGTACGTGGTTCGATCACACCCGAGGCACTCTTCACGCTGGTTGAGTCCGCAACCAAACGTGATCGCATGACGGCGCTGTTCGAATCCGCAAACGACCGCGAAGCAAACGTCGATATGCCGCAAGCAGAACATATCGTCATGGAAACGTCAGAGAACGGTTCCGCCATAATCAGTGATGGCACCGGGCAGATGCCCGCGCTCAAACCGGAAAAAATTCAAATCGCGCCAGGCGTCGGCATGCGCAATGTAGACGTTCTGGTACTCACGAAAGACGAAGAGTTTCTTGCAACGGTCAAGGATTCTGCACGTGGGTTGCACAATGTGCATCATTCAGTAACGCCGACTCAGGCGGAAGAAGTCGTCCGCAAAAACAAAGTCGGCGTCCTGGTAACTGATGCCGCAATGGTCGGCGACGATGTTGAATCGTTGACGCAGCGCCTGAGGAAAACAACGCCACGACTGGTAGCAATTGTTGCCGGACGCAGAGACGACGGCGACATGTTGATGGATCTCATCAACCGTGGTCATGTTTATCGATTCTTGCTCAAACCGGTTTCACCGGGCCGCGCCCGCCTGGCGATAGAGGCATCTGTAAAACACCATCTCGAAGCTGCAGACTCCGCCTTCAAAAGCAAACCGAAACCTGCGGCAGCAATGCCGAGATCACAGCCAAAAGCACGAGCAAAGCGGCAGCTGACACCGAGATCACAGCCAAAAGCACGAGCCAAGCCCAAGTTAGAAGCAGCGCCACCAGTAACGCCGAAAGCAGTGGAAAAATCTGCAAAAGACAAGGTCAAACGACGTCCGCAGAAAATTGAGCCAACATTCCCTGAAGCCACTATCAATGAACCGCTGAATACGGACGCCCTGGACGCGCCATTTTTAGACGGTAACAGCTTCACGGATACGATGACCGACATTGCAGTGTCCGTCGGCAAATCAATTTCCGGTGCGACCGGTTCCGTTACCGACCGCGCCCAGGATGTCGTCGAGTCATCCAGCAAGGCCGCCGCGAATATTGCATCTGGAATTATTGCCCCATTACGCAATCCGAAAACGCTAGGCATAGTCGGCGGCGCCATAGTGACACTCGCCATCGTTGCCTGGTTGATCACAAGCTGGGACTCCACTCCCGATGCAGTGGAAGCGGAAGAGCTTGCGGCTGATCGGCAGGCTGAGTCGGTGCCTGTGGAGGAAGTTTCAGCGCCGGACGTCGTTGCACAAGCACCGGTCAAACAGGCCCAGGTCGCGGCGCGCCCTGCTCACCAGGATATTCTGGACGAGGCGCGAATTGCACGAGATGCCGGCGAACTCATTTCACCAGCGAATGACAATGCAGTCGAACTCTATATGGCAGCGCTTTCCGCGGCACCCGACGACGTGATCGTCAATGCGGAATTTAGCCAGGTCATAAATCGCGTACTTGGGCTCGCAGAAAGCGCAATGCTGACAAGAAATGTTGCTGAAGCAACAGCAGCATTGAACATGGTCGGACGTGCTGATCCGGATAACCCGCGCCTGGATTTTCTCGGCTCACAACTGACTCAACTGCAGCTGCGTGAAATCACAGATGAGGCACGCGTTGCCATTCGTGAAGGTCGGCTGGAAGATGCCGACAGTTTGCGCGCCCAAGCCCGGTCTTTGGCTGGCACAAATTCTACGGAAATAACTCTCCTGACAGAGGAGCTTGCAACGGCACGCAATCACAAGCTGGCAGGCGAACAAATCGCTCTGGCCAATGCGCGCCTCGAATCCGGCGACCTCATGTCTCCATCGAACAACAATGCACGCTATTACTTTGCGATGGCCCTGGACACCGATCCACAGAATCAGGCCGCGCAGCAAGGCTTGATCACAGTTGCCAGCACGCTGGTACTCAATGCCCGCACTGCTATCGATAACGGCCTTCTTGACGAGGCTGACGATCTCTTGCGGGACGCGCGCGTACTCGATCCGACCAGTAAGGAATTGACCGCAGCTAACAAGGCGTTGGACGATTCGCGGGCAGCAATTGCCGCGGCAGAAAGAAAAGCAGAGGCAGAGCGGCAAGCTGAACTAAAAAGAGAAGCGGATCGTCAGGCGGAACTGGTTCGCCAGGCAGAAGTTGCCAGGCTTGCGGAAATTGAAAGGCAGGCTGAGCTGGCGCGACAGGCTGAAATAGCGCGAGTCGCCGAACTCGAACGGCAAGCCGAACTGGCTCGCCAGGCTGAAGCCGCACGTATTGCCGAAGCTAAGAAGCAAGCCGAACAGACTCACCAGGCAGAAATTGCCAGGCTTGCCGAAATCGAAAGGCAGGCTGAACTCAAACGCCAGGCTGAAATAACCAGGCAGGCAGAGGTCAAGAGGCAGGCCGAAGCCGCCAAACAAGCAGAAGCAGACAAAATTCTGGCGGCACGGCGCCAGGTAGAAGCAGATGAGGCAGCACGAATTGCCGCAGAGAAAGACGCTGCTAGAGCGGTAACGGCATCGCCACTCGGTGTGGCCGGTTCCACAGTATCGCAAACCCCGGCCAGCAAGCCTGCCAGCAGCACAACGAGCCGCCAGGTTGCAGCAGTGAGTACTCCTCCGCCAACGCGCAGCACAACAGTAACTCCCGCACCGGCACCGACACGCACTTCAGGTAGTAATTCGGGTGTTACAGCATCATTGGCAGCAGCAGCCACTACGGTCGCCAGCAATGCCGTTCAGGGCGGCAGTGTTGTCGGCGCCACGCAATCGATTCCACAAACAATACCGGCGACCAGCAGCCAGGCGAATCGGATTACAAGCAACTCCAGTTTCGCAAGCTCCGAACCAGAGATGGTGCCGGTGAGTCGTTTGACTCGAACGAACTACGTTGCACCGAAATATCCGCGTGCCGCGCATCGTAGAAATGTAACGGGTTCGGTGGATGTGACATTCACCGTAACCACGGATGGCAGGATTCGTGATATGTCTGTGCTCAAATCCGAGCCTGGTGTGACCTTTGACCAGGCAGCGATGAATGCCATCGAAAAATGGCGTTTCGAGCCGGTCATCGAGAATGGTATTGCAGTAGAAAAACGCACTGCTGTCCGGCTGGCCTTTAAGCTGCAGTAGCCACTTTCGGGCGGCCGCCTGCAAAAAAAACTCTCCGCAGTGGACCAATTGGCCTTCTCCCGGTACCCTTATGCACAAAATAGTGCATAAGAGGTCGGAACCGTGAGCGCCCCCGCTGAAAAAACACCCAGAAAACAACAACAAAGAAGCCTTAGAACCAAGCAAAAGCTGCTGGACGCGGCACTTGAAGCCTTTTCGGAAAACGGTTTTAAAGGTACATCCACGCGCGATATAGCTGAAAGAGCCGGTGTACATCACCCGCTGATTACCTATCATTTCAAGAACAAGGACACCCTCTGGCGCGCCGCTGTGAAATACGTTTTTCATGATTTCGCTGCCGCACTGGTCGATGCACAGGAGAAACACGCCAACGACTGTCCGAAAACGCGCATGGCGACGATGATACGTATCTATGTCAACTACGCGGCCCGCAATCCCGCGCTGCACAAGATCATTCTGCAGGAGTCCAGCTATTCGAGTAGCCGCCTTGAGTGGCTGAGCGAGAATTTTCTTCGCCCGATCTCTGAGGGCGCATCAAAGTACATTGTGGAGTTGCAGGAAAAAGGCGTTACGCCGAGTGGCAACCCCGCGTTAATCTTCAACATGCTGCGCGTATGTTCCGGTGGATTGATAGCCCTGTCCCAGGAACTCAGGATCACCAGCAATATTGAACTTGAATCGCAAGCCAGTCTCGACGAACTCACCGACCTGATTGTGCGCGCTTTCCTGCCAGGCGAACTGCAGGAATCTTAGCCCGCACTATTCATGAATGCGCTCGAGCCCATTGCTTGATCTTTGTTCACACACGAAATTTTCCTCTCTCGGGAATACACACTGGTATTCCGCTCGGTCGGAAAACCCCGTGTGCGCCCCGAAGGAAGTGCCCTTGGGGTATAAACAAATCTCTACCCAATCATCGCGGCGATTCATGAATAGTGCGGGCTAGCAGCCTGTCGAAAAGACAGAGTTTGTCACCAAGCTGCCAGTTGCCTTACTGGCGCATCAGGTACTGGTGCATTTCAGCAATAATCGATAAAGCGATCGAAGCAGGTCCACGACCACCCAGGTCCAGGCCTGCGGGACCATGCACGCGCGACTCAAGGCTGTCTGACAGCTCTCCCAACTCCTCAAGCAGGCGCCTGCGACGATCTCCAGGCCCAAGCAACCCAATGTACCCGATGTGACTGCCTGCAAGCTGCCTGAGATATTGGCGATCACTTGCCAGGTGATGGCTCATTACTATCGTTGCAGCATAACCATTAAGATCGAGCGAACCTGAGATCTCGTCGACCGGCATGCAATGAACATGTTCTGCCGTCACAAAATTCCCCGCTTCAATGTAGGCCGGTCGGTGGTCCTGAATAGTAACGCGCCAGCCCAGTTCGCTGGCGAGTCGAACTACGGGTTCCGCATCCAGGCCTGCGCCGAGCACCAGAATTTCCGGTGGGGGCTGGAGTAGCGTGATCAGCAATTTGACGACACCGTCGTCTATACCGACTTCTTTGCTAATTGAGCGCTTTTTTCGTAACGCAACCGTAGCCAGCGCTTTAACTGGATCAATGTAGTCGTCGACAATATTACTGAAGGCGACACGCGAGTCGACATTCACCAGGGTTGCACCCACTGCAAGAGTTTCCAGCGATGACTCCAAAACGGTCGCCGCGAACTGTACATCATCGCCGGCAAACGCTTTTGCCATACTCGCAAAGGGTTCGTAGTCATCGTCAGCCCGCAACGGCTGCAGGAAAATTCTCATCAAGCCGTCGCAACCGACACCGAGCCCCCACAATTCCTCATCGTTCTTGCCAAGGTCATAAGTAACCGACTGTGGGTCTCCTGATTTGATGACGGCGTGCGCTCGTTCTGCAAGGTCGCCCTCAAGGCAGCCCCCGGACAACATGCCCTGAAAGTGACCGTCTGTTGTGATCAGCATTTGCGCGCCTGCCTTGCTGTAGGTCGAACCCTCGGTTTCGAATACGCTGGCCAGGACCAGCGGTTTTTTTTCTGCCGACCAACCCGCAAAGGCGTTTAAAAGATGTTTCGTGGTCACGCAGCCTGCCGCCCCGGCGAACGACCCGCCTGGCTCAGAACCTGGCCCAGTTCGGTCAGGCTGGCGATGTTGTGGGCGGGCAGAAACAGATCGACATGTGGCAGCATTGCCTTGATACCCATAGCCTTCGCCTCAAACTCGCGGTAGCGCAACATCGGATTCATCCAGATCAATTGTCGACAGGAGCGCTGCAATCTCTCTGTCTGAAATCCCAGGTCGGCTTCTGTATCGCGCTCAAGACCATCGCTCAACAACAGCACTACCGAATTGCTGCCCAGTACACGGCGGCCCCAGTCAACATTAAAGCGTTTCAGGCATTGTGCAATCCGGGTACCGCCATCCCAGTCCTTTACCTCAGCAGAAACTTTGGCAAGCGCCCGATCAACGTCTTTGTCCGCCAGACGATGGCTTATGTTCGTCAATCGCGTGCCAAACACAAAGCTGTGTACGGTTTGCCTGTGCGCGGTAAGTGCGTGCGCGAAATGCAGGAACATGCGTGAATAACGGCTCATCGATCCCGAAATATCGCAGATAAGTACCAGGTTGGGTGGCCGGAGTCGCCGCCTTTTTCTTGCGAGTTCGATAAGCTGCCCGTTATTACGCAGCATCAACTGCATTGAACGACGCATATCATAGCGGTGGCCATGACTATCGGGCCGCGAGCGCCTTACCGGGATCTTTTGCATAACTTCAAGTTCTTCGCGCAACATGCGCTTTGCGTCACTTTGTTCCTGCAAACTCATCTGCTCAAAATCCTTCTGCCGCAGGATTTCACGCCGAGACCATGATTCGGACTGGTCAATCTCGATGACAACCTCTCCGTCATCATGCGCTGTTTCGCCAGGCATCGCCTCCAGCAAGCGGCGTATCGCCTCTTCCTCGCCAGCATCTTCGGCAACGCGTTCAAGTGTGGGCAGCAAAAGGCCCATCATTCGCTCCAGCAGCCTGGGATTACGGAAATAGATATGGAAAGCCTGATCGAACAATCTGAATTGTGTTGGGTTGGTCACCAGCACCGAGCGCAACGCGAAATAAAAATCGTCACGACGTTCTATGCCGGACTGCAGCACAGCTCGTCCCGCCTCGATAACCTGTCCCGGGCCGATAGGCAGTCCTGCTTTACGCAATGTTCGACAGAAAAGCAGGATGTTTTCGGCGAGTTGGCCTTTCTTGCCCTGTGTCACGGTTGCAACATCCCTCAGGCCGCAGACTGAATCTCTGCGAGCAGGCGTGCAGCTTCGCTGCCACGGACTTTGATAATGTCATCCTGGTACTTCAGCAACGCACCCAACGTATCGTTGATGATTTCGGGGGTGAGTGCAACGACATTCAGCTGTGTCAGCGAATTTGCCCAGTCCAGAGTTTCGGCGACGCCGGGACGCTTAAAGAGGTCCTCGTCCCGAAGTTTGTTAATGAAAGCGATGAGTTGCTCGCGCAGTTCGTCGCCAACGTGTGGTGCTTTCAGCGCAAGAATTTTGCTTTCGTCTGCATAGGAGGGATAGTCAACCCAGTGATACAGGCAGCGGCGCCGCAGTGCATCGTGCACTTCGCGGGTACGATTGGATGTGATAATAACGATTGGCGGCTCTGCTGCCTTCAGCGTCTCGAATTCCGGAATACTCAACTGAAAATCCGACAACAACTCAAGCAAAAATGCTTCGAACGGTTCGTCGGCTCTATCGATTTCATCGATCAGCAAGACCGGCGGTCCTCCGTCATGCGGCATCAGGGCGCTCATTAACGGGCGCTCAATCAGGTATTCATGGGTGTACAGGCTGTCACCAATACCTGTGGCGTTGCCCTCGGCTTCGGCCAGGCGGATAGCGACCATCTGCCGTGGATAGTTCCACTCGTAGGCAGCGCTGGCGAGATCCAGGCCCTCAAAACACTGCAATCGAATCAGGTCGCGACCGAGCGTTGCCGCTAATACCTTCGCAATCTCTGTTTTGCCAACGCCCGCTTCACCTTCCAGTAACAACGGTCGCCCCATACGCAGGGCCAGGTAAACAACAGTCGCAAGATCACGACCGGCAACGTACTCACCACTACGAAGCAGCTCCTCCGTCGCGGAAACGTCTACTGGTAATCCGTCTTTTACTTTTTTTTCAGCCACCTAGTTGACTAACGGCTCGTCCTGCCATGACACCGATCAGGTGGGCCCGATATTCAGAACTGGCATGCAGATCGTCGTTGAGATCAGCTGCGTCCATTGATATCCCGGCAAGTGCGTCGGTAGAAAATGATTTGCCCAATGCTGCCTCGATCTCCGTCGCACGATAGGCGCAGGCGCCGGCACCGGTGACCGCTACACGAAGGCCGCTATCAGTCTCGGCGACCATTACGCCGACGACGGCGTAGCGGGAGGCCGGGTTTGGAAACTTGGCATAGGCGGCTTTTTTCGGCTTGGGAAATTTCACGGACACTACCAGTTCGTTTGCTTCCAGGGCCGTCTCAAACAGGCCCTTGAAATAATCGTCTGCAGCGATTTCCCGCTTATTGGTTTTGATTACAGCGTCGAGGCCGAGTACCGCCGCCGGATAGTCAGAGGCCGGATCGCTGTTGGCGATTGATCCACCGAGCGTGCCACGGTTGCGCACCTGCGCGTCACCAATGGAATTCGCGAGCTCGGCCAGCGCAGGGATCGCCTTCTGCACAATATCGCTTCCTGCAACATCCGCGTGTCTAACCATCGCGCCAATTTCGATGGCGTCGCCAGTATCGCTAATGTCGCTCAATCCATCGATCGCCGAGAGATCGACCAGGTCTGACGGTTGCGCCAGACGCATCTTCATCGTCGGCAGGAGTGTCATGCCGCCGGCGAGAATCTTCGCTTCATCATTCGCGGCAAGAATTTCGCTTACGTCTTCGAGCGAAGTCGGGCGATGGTAGTTGAATTCGTACATAGCCGATTCTTCCTATTTGGTTGCTGACTGGATTGCCTGCCAGACACGTTCCGGCGTTGCCGGCATTGGCATGTCATCAATTTCGTATTCAGCAAGTGCATTAACAACAGCATTTATTACTGCAGGCGGTGTTCCGATCGCACCGGCCTCACCACAGCCCTTCACGCCGAGCACGTTGTGCGTGCAGGGAGTGACACTGGTCGTTACCTTAAAATTGGGCACGTTGTCTGCGCGTGGCAGGCAATAGTCCATCATTGAACCACTCAGTAACTGGCCGCCGTCATCATAAACGCACTGCTCATACAGAGCCTGGCCAATACCCTGAGTCACGCCGCCATGCACCTGGCCCTCAACAATCATCGGATTGATGATGCGGCCAAAATCATCGGCAGCAGTGAAACTCACGACATCGACCACGCCGGTATCCGGATCAATTTCAACTTCGCAGATGTGACATCCGGCGGGAAAAGTGAAATTCTTCGGATCATAAAACGCGGTCTCTTCGAGCCCGGGTTCCAGCGTGTCCAGCGGATAGTTGTGCGGCACATAGGCAGCCATCGCCACGTCGCCAAACGTAACCGAACGGTCGGTGCCAACGACGGTAAGCTTGCCATCCTTGAATTCGATGTCCTCTGCTGAGGCCTCGAGAAGATGCGCGGCGATCTTGCGTGACTTGGTGCGAATTTTTTCCAGCGCATTCATCAGTGCCACACCACCGACCGCTGCCGATCGCGAACCATAAGTACCCATACCAAAGGGTACTCTAGCGGTGTCGCCATGGACGATGCTGACATTGTCGAAGTCCACGCCAAGCGCTTCGGTGACCAGCTGGGCGAACGTCGTTTCGTGCCCCTGGCCGTGGCTATGCGATCCGGTGAACACTGACACCGAACCTGTCGGATTGACGCGTACGGTCCCTGCCTCGTAAAGACCTGCCCGCGCTCCCAGGGCACCAGCGACGTTTGATGGAGCAATGCCACAGGCTTCTATATAGGTGGCTATGCCAACTCCGCGCAGCTTGCCGCGGCTTGCGGATTCTTCGCGTCTCTGCGCGAAATTATCGTAGTCCGCCAGTTCCAGTGCCTTGTCGACTGTCGCATCATAATCTCCGGTGTCGTACTCCAGCGCGACCGGCGTCTGGTATGGAAATTCATCCGGCTTAATGAAGTTTCGCCGCCGTAATTCGATCGGATCGATACCGGTGACTTTCGCCGCTCTGTCTACCAGGCGCTCAAGGAGATAGCTTGCCTCCGGCCTGCCGGCACCGCGGTAGGCGTCAACCGGCACTGTGTGAGTGAACATACCCCTGACCCGGGCATGAATGGCTGGTGTCTTGTAGGAACCCGCAAGCAATGTTGCATACAGGATGGTTGGTACTGCCGGGCCGAAAGTCGACAGGTATGCGCCAAGGTTGGCACGTGTATCAACCCTGAGGCCGAGAAACTCGCCGTCCTCGCTCAGCGCAAGCTCGGCGTGGGAGACATGGTCCCGGCCGTGTGCATCGCTAATGAAGGACTCACTACGGTCAGCCGTCCATTTGACCGGTCGATTTACCTGTTTGGAAGCCCAGGTAACTATCGCTTCCTCGGCATAGTGAAAAATCTTCGAGCCGAAGCCGCCGCCAACATCCGGTGACACCACTCTCAGTTTATGTTCCGGGATCCCCAGCACAAATGCACCCATCAACATGCGAATAACGTGCGGGTTCTGGCTGGTCGTGAACAGCGTGTACTCATCTTTGCCGCTATCGTAGTCACCGATGGCAGCGCGCGGCTCCATCGCATTGGCAATCAGTCGATTGTTGACGATGTCGATGCTGGCAACCTGTGCAGCCTTTGCGAAGGCAGCGTCTGTTGCTGTCGCGTCGCCGATCTCCCAGTCGAAACAAATGTTTCCGGGGGCATCATCCCAGACCAGGGGCGCGCCCTCTGCACCGGCCGCATCCAGGCTGGCAACCGCCGGCAAATCATCGTAGTCAACCTCGATCAGCTCGACGGCATCCCGCGCGGCGGCCTTTGTCTCGGCGAGAACAACAGCAACCTGGTCACCAACGTGATGCACAACATCCACGGCAAGCGGCGGATGCCCGGGCTCGGCCATAGGTGAACCATCCGAACTGGTGATGCCCCACCCGCAAGGCAGGCCACCGACACCTGCTGCGGCCATGTCAGCGCCGGTAAATACAGCGACGACGCCTGGTGCAGCTTTCGCGGCATCCGTTACCAGTGACTTTATTTTTCCATGTGCCAGCGGCGAGCGAAGAATGACTGCATAAAGCTGGTTGGGCCGGTTTATGTCATCGACGTACTGACCCTTGCCGGTAATGAATCGATGATCTTCTTTGCGTCGAACCGCGGCGCCTATTCCGTTTTTCGTCATGGCTCACCTCATTCCTGCGTCGACTGGTTTAATCGTCGGCGCGCATAGCTTGCGCGCCGGCTTTTACAGCCCGCACGATGTTTTGATATCCCGTACAACGGCACAGGTTCCCTTCGAGCCACTCTCTGATCTGTTTTTCATCCGGATCCGGGTTCTGTTTAACCAGGTCCAGCGAACTCATGATCATCCCCGGGGTGCAATAGCCACATTGCAATCCGTGGTGCTCGCGAAAAGCTTCCTGCATCGGGTGCAACTTGCCATTCGTTGCAACGCCCTCGATCGTTGCGACGTCTGCGCCTTCTGCCTGCACCGCAAGCATTGTGCAGCTCTTGACTGAACGCCCGTCAAGATGAATGACGCAAGCACCGCACTGGCTGGTGTCACAACCGACATGGGTGCCGGTCTTACCCAGGTTTTCACGAATCATCTCGACGAGAAGCGTTCGGGAATCTACTTCGGCGCTGACGGCTTCACCGTTCAGCGTGAATGAAACTTTTGTTGTCATCAGACCATCCTGCTGTTGTTTTTCTTGTGGCCCTGCACGGGTCGGGCCGCGTCTCATTATCTTTTTCTAATATTAAACGCCACTTTCGCGGCAATGCTCAGCGTAGCAGAAACCACCAGATCAGCAATACCGCAACCGCGACGCCTATCGCTTTCCAGGTCATCGCATTTACTGCCCCGCCGGCAGCCTCGTCGATGTCCAACCGCATGGCACCTGGGTCCAGTTCACGAGAAAGCGTGCCAAAAAAATCATCCGCCGTCTTTTTAGTCGCCCCCATGACGAGACGAGAGCCTACCTGGGCCAGCTTGCCGCCAACCTTGAAATCGGCGTTATAGGTCAATAACGTGCCACCGTTGCTTTCTTCAAGCCGCACTGCAGCGCTACCACGGCCGAAACCGGCCATGCCTGCCTTGCTTTCGCCGACGAGCGTGTAGCTTTCCGGTGGATTAAGGTTTTCGAGGGTCAAACGCGTGTCAAAGCGGGCACGAACGGGCCCGATCGCCGCCATTACTTTGGCTTTGAGTTCGGTAGCGGTGATTTGCTCCAGCGACTCGCAACCCGGAATACATTTTTTCAACATTGCCGGGTTGTTCAGGGCCTCCCAAACAGCCTCCCTGCTGGCGTCTATCTGATATTCGCCTTTAATTTCCATGCCGGGAGATTACATCGTCGGCATGGAAAAATCTGCTCCTGCGCGGATGCCGGTCGGCCAACGGGACGTAATTGTTTTCAGGCGGGTATAAAAACGCACGCCTTCCATACCGTAAATGGACGATCCACCGAAGAGTGAGCGCTTCCAGCCGCCGAAACTGTGAAATGCGAGTGGTACCGGAATTGGCACGTTAATGCCGACCATGCCTACCTGGATACCATTAGCAAATTCGCGTGCGGCATCGCCATCGCGTGTAAATATCGCTGTGCCGTTTCCGTATTCATGTGCATTGACCAGATCGATGGCCTCGTTAAAAGTCCCGGTGCGGGTAATCGTCAAAACGGGGCCAAAAATTTCTTCCTGGTAAACACGCATGTCGCTGGTCACGTGATCAAACAGGGTCGGGCCCAGAAAGTATCCTGGAGATTTCGTAATCTCGTGCTTTCTGCCGTCAACCACTAATGTCGCGCCCTCTTCTTCACCAAGGTCGATATACGATCGAACCTTGTCGCGATGCTCTGCCGTGATCAGCGGACCCATGTCATTACTATTATCCATACCTGGACCGACCTTTAGTGCAGCAATTCTTGGCAGCAGTTTTTCCAGCAAAGGTTCCGCGGAATCACCAACCGTCACCACTGCAGAAATTGCCATGCAGCGTTCGCCGGCGGAACCGTAGCCCGCGCCAACCAGTGCATCGGCAACCTGGTCCATGTCGGCATCGGGTAAGACAACCAGGTGGTTTTTCGCACCACCGAGCGCCTGCACTCGTTTGCCATTCGCAGATGCGGTCTTGTAGACATGCTCGGCCACCGGCGTGGAGCCTACGAAACTCACTGCGGCGACACGTTCATCGGCCAGCAGTGAATTCACGGCAACATGATCGCCTTGCACGACATTGAAGACGCCCTGGTGGTAACCCTGCCTCATGCAATAACTCGGCCCATTTGAGCGCGCAGCTCGGGTCTTTTTCCGATGGCTTTAGGATGAACGCGTTGCCACAGGCGATTGCAAGCGGGAACATCCACAGCGGTACCATCGCCGGAAAATTAAACGGTGTGATGCCAACGCAAACACCCATTGGCTGACGCATCGACCAGGTATCGACACCGGTACCAACCTGATCGCTGTATTCCCCTTTGATCAGGTGGGGAATGCCGCAGGCGAAATCGACGACTTCGAGGCCACGCTGGATCGAGCCATCCGCATCGTGCAATACCTTGCCATGCTCCTGGGCGATCAATGCGGCAATCTCCGCACGATCACGATCAATCAACTCCCTGAGTTTGAACATGACTTTTGCCCGCCGCAAGACCGGCGTACGCGACCAACCGACGAACGCTTCCTGCGCAGCGGTGACTGCCGCGTCAACATCTGCTTCAGTTGACATGACGACTTGTGCGCAACGCTCGCCGGTTGCCGAATCAAACACATCTCCATACCGGTCTGAATCCGACGTGGCGACTTGCCCGTTAATCCAGTTCGGGACCTTTCTTATTACATCTATTGCTGCGGCTTTCTCTGCCATGTTATTTATCCTGCCAGGTAAATTTCTATTGTGCTCTGATTGCGTCGCGGACTGTTTCAATCACGGTCTCGATCTGCGCATCCTCAATGATCAGAGGGCGGCGAAAACGCCAGTGTATCGCCCTGTTGTCCTGATAATGACACCCGCATCAAGGCAATCGCGGAAGATTTGCATCGCACGCGCTGTCGGCTTGCCTTCAATCGGCTCAAGTTCAACAGCACCGATCAGACCGAAATTCCTGACGTCGATTACGTTGGGCTCGCCCTTCAGGCTGTGCAAAGCATCCGCGAACTTATCTTCCATGGATCGTGCACGATCAATCAGTCCTTCCTCAAGATATACATCGAGGGTTGCACACCCGGCAGCCGCCGCGAGCGGATGACCGGAGTAGGTGTAGCCATGGAAAAATTCGATCGCGCCCTCAGGACCGGTCATGAAAGTATCGTAGATGTCACCTTTTGCCAGAACCGCACCCATCGGCACCGTGCCGCTGGTGAGTCCCTTTGCTGTGGTCATAAGATCGGGCGTAACGCCAAAACGAGTCGCACCGAAATTGTCGCCAGTTCGGCCAAAGCCACAGATCACCTCATCGAAAATCAACAAAATGCCGTGCTTGTCGCAAATATCGCGAACGCGTTGCAAGTAACCTTGCGGTGGAATCAGGACACCCGCGGAACCGGCTATCGGTTCAACGATAACTGCTGCGATGGTTGACGCGTCATGCAGCGCGACGATATTTTCAAGTTCATCGGCCAGGTGCGCACCCCATTGTGGCTGACCTCGCGTATAAGCGTTTTCCTGCAGATTGTGTGTATGCGGCAAATGATCGACGCCCGGCAACATCGTGCCAAACATCTTGCGATTCGCAGACATGCCACCGACAGAAATGCCGCCGAAGCCAACACCATGATAGCCGCGCTCACGCCCGATCAATCGCGTGCGTTCACCCTGGCCACGCAAACGGTGATAGGCCAGCGACATTTTCAAGGCAGTATCGACAGCTTCCGATCCCGAATTAACGAAGAACGCGTAGTCGATGCCATCGGGCGCCATGGCCGTAAGTTTGTTCGCCAGCTCGAATGCCGTCGGGTGGCCAAGCTGAAACGCCATCGCATAATCGAGTGTTTCCGCCTGCTGCTTGATCGCTTCAACAATCTTTGGATGACAATGACCGGCATTGCAGCACCAGAGTCCGGCAACAGCATCGAGCAGTTGTTTGCCGTCATGCGTCCAGCAATACATGCCTTCTGCACGGGTTATCAGTCGCGGGTTCTCCTTGAAATAACGGTTTGCCGTGAAGGGCATCCATTGTGCTTCCAGGTCCGGCAGATCGGTGTGCAGCTGTCTTACAGTGTTGTCGGTCATGTTCTTATCTCCAGTTCACGCAGAGAATATCGGCTTGGTGCACCTAAACTCTCTAAAGTATCTCTTTTAATCGGTAATAAAGCATTCCCAGCGCCAGGGCGGGATTGGCGAACCACTTGCCGCCCGGCAGTTTCATATGACGTATACGTTCGAATACGTCGAATCGTTCCATATCGCCGCCAATCGCATCTGCGAGTATCTGCCCGGCGATGTGGGTCGGCGCGAGCCCATGACCCGAATAGCCCTGCGCGTACCAGGTATTACCCTCGATGCGCCCGAACTGCGGTACACGTTTAATGGCGATGGCGATGTTACCACCCCACTCATAGTCAATTTTCACGCCTTTGAGCTGTGGAAATACCTTCAACATGTTGGGCTGCAAAGTAGCCGTAATATCTTTCGGATCCCTGCCCGAGTAGTTACACAAACCGCCAAACAGCATCCGTTTGTCTGCCGACAGTCGATAGTAATCCAGACCTACACGTTGATCACAGACCGCCATATCCTGCGGTAAACTTTCATGGGCGAGCTCTGCACTTAGCGGCTCGGTTGCAATCATGTAACTGCCTGCCGGAATAACAGCGCCATAGAGTTTCGGCTCGGACTTGCCGAGATAAGCGTTGCCGGCGAGAACGACTTTACTCGCATGCATTACACCGTGCTCAGTCACAACTCGTGGCTTGTCACCATGATGAATTTTTATTACAGCGGACTGTTCAAAAATTCTTGCACCCTTTTCCTCTGCTGCACGTACTTCCCCAATGCAAAGATTCAATGGATGCAGGTGGCCGTTACCGCGATGGATCATTCCGCCAAGGTAAATATCAGAACCAATAACGGTTGGCATATCCTCCTTCGACACCATTTCCATGACGTGCGGATAATTCATTGCACGTTTGCGCTCTACCTCCGACTCGAAATAGTCAAGATCAGCCTGACTCAGCGCAACGTCGAGAAAGCCGAACTTCAGATCGCAGTTGATGGAGTATTTTTCAATGCGTTCGAGAACCACATCGCGGCAATCGATACCGATCTGGCGAACGATGTCGGCGGCGGACTGTCCGTAGGCCTTACCGATTTTTTCGATCTTATCTCTTTCGACAATGCCATCGATTAGCTGGCCACCGTTTCTTCCGGAGGCGCCCCAGCCAATTCTGTTCGCTTCTATCAGTGCGACGTCGTAGCCACGCTCCACGAGGTGCAGTGCAGTTGACACACCGGTGAAGCCGGCGCCAACAACCGCGACATCGCAGCGCTGCTCGCCCTGTAGTTGTGGATAGTCCGTCTGCCAGTTCGCGGTGGCGGCGTAATAGGACTTCGTATGTTCGTTGGTTTCACGCATAGCCTGCCAGCGTACTGCAAGGTTGATCAGTTAACAATATTTAAACAGTTGAAAATAACCCATTGAATTCATTAGAATGCAGATCAACACTGTTAACTAAATTTAACAATTCAACACGGAATTCGATAATGGACAACATCGGCCCCAGATTGCAGGCATTGCGTACCCAACGCGGCCTGTCGCAACGCAAGCTCGCATCGCGTGCGGGCGTTTCCAACGCAACCATTTCCCTGATCGAACATGGACGAACCGACCCGTCGATGGGGCTGATGAAGCGCGTCCTGGAGTCGCTGGAGGTTTCATTTTCCGATTTTTTCGCAGCCGATTCCCGGGTTGGAGAGAAATACTTTTACACACACGACGAACTCAGTGAGATAAGCAGCGGACCAATCACGTACCTGCAGGTCGGCAGTGAACTCGGTGATGGCCAGTTACAGATACTGTACGAGCGTTATCGCCCGGGTGCGGACACCGGTCAATCGAAACTGAGCCATGAATCCGAGGAAGGCGGCATCGTCCTGCAAGGCCGACTTGAAGTTACAGTGGGAGACGCGGTGCAAACACTTTCCGCCGGAGATGCTTACCGCTTCAACAGCCGCATACCACACCGATTCAAAAACATTGGCAATGAAGACTGCCTGATCGTCAGCGCCTGCACGCCGCCAAGTTTCTAGGAAACCTGGAACTTCGGTTTGACCCACTGCCGTCCCATAAAGACAATTTTACTGGTCGTTGCATGAAGCATTGGCGCAGTGTTCAGGCACATTTCATTGAATTGAGACATCGCCCGCTGGGCGGGCTCCTACAATTCGAATTAGCAACTGTAGGAGCCCGTACGGAAAATTACGCAGATCAAATAGCAGAGCCGGATTATCTATCGTGACAGCGGGCGAATGCCGAACGTTGATATACCCCTGCGTTTCGTATTGATACCGATTGCGAGTTTATGGGGCAGCAGTGGGTTCGACCCCGGTTTCGGGAACCCTTTGTCATACCAATGTCTAAACCTCGCATGAAACGATTACATCTGTTCGCGTGTCTCTTTTCGCTACCCGTTCTAGCTGGCATATGCAGTAACGCATTTGGCGAGACTTCCCATGCAGAATATCTGGCCCTCGGTGCAGACCAACTCTATTTCGAAGTATCAGGTCAGGGATTTCCTCTGCTACTGGTCAGCGGCGGCAGCAGCATGGATCTGCGACAATGGGATCGTATTGCCCCAGTCCTCGCTCAATCGTATCGCGTCATTCGATTTGACCCACGCGGAATCGGCAAGTCGGACAATCCAACCGTCAAATATTCTGATGCCGCCGATCTCAATAGTTTGCTGGATCACCTTGGAGTGAAACGGGTCGGCGTGATCGGATTGTCTTCAGCAGGCAGCATCGTCCTGGAATATGCGATTCAATACCCGGATCGAATTACCGGCCTGGTGGCCGCAGCAGCATTTGTCCCGGGCTTCGAATTTTCAGACGAGATGCTGGTGCGGTTAGATAGTTTTAACCAGGCCGCTGAGCTTGGCAGGGAACCCTTTCTGGACAGAATGTTCGCGGACCCGTATTTCATACCAGCCCCGCTGGATCGTTCTGTAAGAATCTCTGCGCGAAAGAATATGGCCTACAACTTTGACAAGGGCGCTGGATTTGACCCCAGCCTGCCAATTCCCCTGTCACCACCTATTATCGAGCAACTCTCGAAAATCAGTTCGCCAGTATTGTTGTTAGCCGGCGAACTCGATCATCCGGAAGTTCTGCGGCGAAACAAATATTTACTCGAAAACATTCCATCGGCAGAGGAAAAGATTATTTCCCGGGCCGGCCATAACGGACCGCTCGAAAATCCAGACGCTTTTCTGGAGGCAATGGAAACCTTCCTGCAAACTATCACGCTGCGATGACCGGTTGCGTTCGATCAGGCGACTACGCGTGCTGGCCGTTCCTTAAATGCAACGGCGGATCATCGGTTCCTATCTGACGGGAACGCCGGACCACATGGAACTGCCTGAGCAAGATGCAACTTCATACCAGGCAGCGTTAACCTCTGGCAGGTGAGCGTCTGTTACCGAGTTATCGACCCAAGTACCCCAGGTCTTTGCGTCGGCGGCAATCAAAACGAACCTGAAATCGTTATCTCCGGCATTTGCTGCGATAGGGAATCGCAGGAGGACATCAAAGTCTTCGCCACCCTCAATGTTCTTGGCAGCGTCCAACCAGGCCGAAGAGGCTGCCAGGACATCGTCGCCAGTCTTACCGTCGTTTAATTGACAGTCCCAGATCTGGATAATGTTGTCTGCGAAAGCTGGAGCGGCAAACAGGTACGAAACGGATAAAACGAGTACAGCGACTATTTTATTCTTCATTATTTTTCTCCCCGGGGCATTCTGTTAAGTCTAGTGGATATTGCTCCAAAATCCAGACACAGCAGGTCTGTTGAAGCAGTCCCGCCATGCGATGAGAATGCGGGGCCGAATTGCTGCTGCGTGAAATATTCTTTGTTACTGCAATCCGGCAGCTCGTTCAGCTGTCCGGGCGGTTGGCATACAAGTTGATCATTTCCATCGCCAGCGTGGCACCGGCAAGGGCAGTAATTTCGCCAACGTCATACGCCGGCGCTACCTCTACAAGATCCATACCGATCAGGTTTATGCCGGCCAGTCCGCGGATTATTGAAATCGCCTGGTGCGTAGTTAATCCGCCGCATACAGGGGTGCCCGTTCCCGGCGCGTAGCTTGGATCAAGGCAATCGATATCGAAGGTCAAATAAACCGGTCGATCACCAAGGTGTTTCTTCGTTTCCGCGATGACTGCGTCAATACCGTTTTGCTGTACCCAGGGACCGTCCAGCACGTTAAAGCCAAGCGTGTCATCGTTGGTCGTACGCAATCCGATTTGCACCGAATGTTTGGGATCGACGATACCTTCTTTCGCTGCATGCCAGAACATCGTGCCGTGATCGACGCGCCCATCTTCGTCTGCCCAGGTATCGCTGTGTGCGTCGAAGTGCAGCAGTGACAATGGCGCACCGTGTTTTTTGGCGTGCGCTTTCAGCAGCGGGTACGTGATGAAGTGGTCGCCACCCAGCGTCAACATTGCCGGGCCGGCGTCAATAATTTTCTGCGCATGCGCCTCTATCGCATCCGGCATCAACTCGGGTCGACCAAAGTCGAAAAAGCAATCGCCATAATCGATCACAGCCAGTTTGTCGAACGGATCAAATGTAGTTCCGTACGGTCTCTCCCAGGCCACCATCGTAGATGCGGCTCGTATCGCACGTGGCCCAAATCTCGTGCCCGGTCTGTTCGTCGTTGCTGTATCGAGAGGCACGCCTGTGACTGCAATATCGACGCCGTCCAGATCCTGCGTGTACTTGCGTCGCGAGAATGATGTGATACCAGCATAAGTCGGCTCGCTGATCGTGCCGTACAAGCTGTCGCGTGTTATGGCGAGATCGCCTGTTTTCTTGACCGTCATATTTTTCTCATCAACGCATTGCTCATATTGATTGCTGTGTCAGATCGAGGCACTTCCACGCTATTTCAACCAATTCATCAGCCTCTTCATGAGTCAATACCAGTGGCGGCGCAGTAACGATCGACTCGCCAACCGCGCGCATGACCAGACCGTTATTGACCAGGTGATCCCGACATATTGTGCCGGCACCGATATCTTCGTCGAACCGCTCCAGGGTTTCCTTGTTTTCAACCAGCTCAAGTGCGCCCATCAGTCCAACCATCCGCGTTTCACCAACTATCGGGTGCTCAGCCAATGTGTGCCACTTCTCCTGCAAGTACGGTCCAATGTCGTCACGAACTCGCTCAATCAGGTTTTCCCGTTGCATTATATGAATGTTTTCAATCGCCACCGCACAGGATGCCGGGTGACCTGAATAAGTATAGCCGTGATAGAACTCACCACCTTTGTCAATCAACACGTCGCTGACGCGATCGCCGACCATCACGCCGCCGAGTGGCAAGTATCCCGACGTAACGCCTTTGGCAAAGGTCATCAGATCCGGTTTCACGTCGTAATAATCTGCCCCAAACCATTCGCCTAGCCGACCAAAGCCACAAATGACCTCATCTGTTACCAGCAAAATGCCATAGTCATCGCAAATCCTCTGAATCTCCGGCCAGTAGGTATCTGGCGGGATGATTACGCCACCAGCACCCTGTATCGGCTCAGCGACAAACGCTGCGACCCGTTCAGGACCAAGTTCCTCAATCTTTTTCTCCAGTGACCTGGCAGTCTGCAAACCGAACTCATCGGGAGAGAGTGTACGATCACTGCCAAACCAGTACGGCTGTTCGACATGCGCAATGCCGCCCAGCGTGCCGCCCTGCTCGTGCATCGGTTTCATGCCGCCCAGGCTCGCACCCGCCACAGTTGAACCGTGGTATGCATTTTCACGGGCAATAATGAACTGCCGTTCCGGCTGATCCAGAAGATCCCAGTAGCGACGTACCATGCGGATCATCGTGTCGATGGATTCCGAACCCGAGCCCGTATAGAAAACCCGGTTGAACTGCGGCTGCGTGATCTCCATAAGCATGCGCGACAGTTCGATCGACGGTGGGTGGGCACATTGAAAGAAGCTGTTGTAGTAAGGCAGTTCGCGTAACTGGTTAGCAGCGGCCTCGACCAGCTCGTCTCTGCCATAACCAGCGTTCACGCACCATAGCCCGGACATGCCATCGAGGATCTTATTGTCATCCGCATCGTAGATGTAGACACCGTCCGCCCTGGTAATGATGCGACTTTTCTTCGCACCCAGGTCTTTGTGATCGGTGAACGGGTGTAAATAGTGATCGCGATCAAGATCTTCCCACTCGGACCGCGAGCGGTTTTCGATAACTGCCATGGCTCTACCTCATGCGGCTGCAATCGGCCGCGATTGTTAATGCGCCGATGCTAGCGAAGACTGCGTGTTGCGTCACCTGGGCTCCATATCCTGAAACAATTGCCAGGCTTTCGCGTAATTGATCTTTATTCGCGGCGTCTTCGCCCCCCCACACAACGATGGGCTGAGACGAATGCCATCCGGTGAGACAGCCGCTCCTACAGTTTGTCGCGATCTGTGGGAGCGGCTGTCTATACTATCGTGCCCGACTGTAGCGCCCAGAAGCGCACAAAAGCGAAGACGCCGCGAATAAAGATCAATTACGCGACGAACTCAAACATTAAACATCAATACCTCACGCTCCCACGGTGTCACAATCTCCTGAAACTCCCGGCATTCATCACTCTTCACCGCGCAATACAGGGTAACGAACTTGTCACCGAGAGTCTTGCGCATTGCCTCGCTGTTATCCAACGCGTCGATTGCTTCATACAGGAAACGATGCAGGCTGAATGGCAATTCATAAGCGCTGCCCTCAATAGGCTGATCCGGTTTGACGCCCTCAATCATGCCGAGATAACCACAGGCCAGGGACGCTGCAAGCGCAAGATAAGGATTAACATCAGATCCTGCGAGCCGATTTTCAACACGTCGGGCAGCGGGCTCTGAATCCGGCACGCGCAGACCTACGGTTCGGTTATCAACGGCCCAGGCCAGGTTGACTGGCGACGCCCAGTAACTTAAGAAGCGCCGGTAGGAATTGGAATACGGTGCAAAAATCAACAATGCCTCGGGCATATATTTTTGCAGGCCACCTATATATGACATGAACAATTCACTCGGCTCGCCATCTTCTTTCGAAAATATATTCTGGCCATTCTTGTCAACAATGCTCTGATGAATATGTAATGCGCTGCCCGCTTCACCCGATATAGGTCGGGCAAGAAACGTTGCGTGCATTCCATGCGCAATCGCAGCTTCCTTTACAGTTCGTTTGAAAATAAAGACCTGGTCGGCGAGCTCGATCGCGTTGCCGTGCATGAAATTGATTTCGAACTGTGCCGGCCCCATTTCCTGCGACAACGTATCAATGTTGATATTCTGCGCCTCGCAATAGCTGTAGACGTCATTAATGAACGGATCGAAATCGTTCATTGAATCAATACTGTAAGGTTGTTTCACTGTTTCGGTGCGGCCCAACCTGCCCTCGGGCGGTTCGACTTCCTGATTGGCGTCGGCATGCGCATTGATCAGGTAAAACTCAACCTCGGGTGCAACCACCGGCGTCCAGCCTTTCTCCGCATAAAGTTGCAATACATTGCGCAAGACCTGTCGTGGCGATGTTCCCACGGCGGAACCGTCTTTGTGGAAACAGTCCATGAAAATCGATGCTGCGGGATCCGTTGCCCAGGGTACGGGTCGAATGGTTGAGAAATCGGGTGTTAGCAGCATGTCCCGATCTTCTACATTGTCTTTATTGTCGACGTAATTTCCGGAAATGGTTTGCGCAAATATACCCTCAGGAAATTTTAGTTCGCCAGCACAAAACTTGTCTGCCGGTAATACTTTGCCACGTGCCGCGCCGGCCATGTCGGGCACGAACGCTTCAACGTCGTCTATCTCGTGTTCTTTCAGCCAGGATTTAATATCGACTTGTTCACTCACATATCACCTGTTTTTTGGGCTGCATAATCCCGACACGCATTGCCGAATGCGGAGAATATCGCCATTGAAAATTCGTTTTCGGTCACCTGCCACTCCGGATGCCATTGCACAGCAAGCGCAAACGCTTTGCTTCCATCCACACGAAATGCTTCGACCAGTCCGTCATCCGCAACCGCTTCAACGGTAATGCCCTTTGCCAGTCGGGCAGCACCCTGACTATGCACTGAATTTACCGTCACCGTGTCTTTGCCCGCGAGCTTGCGTAACAGACCACCCTCGACAAGATGCACCTCGTGCGCAGGACCATACTGGACTTCCAGCGGATCATCAGGATTTTCCTTGTGAACCTGGTAACCAGGTTGCTCATGTACAAACTGGTGCAGCGTGCCACCCAGAACAACGTTCAGTTCCTGAAATCCTCTACAAACTGCGAACAATGGCACACCGGTTTCAAGCGCCAGGTTAATCAGATCCAGAAACGTCTCGTCGCGGTGCGTGTCGTGTAATGTTCCCGGGCGACTTGCTTCGCCTTCGTAATGGTGCGGCTCCACGTTCGACGGACTGCCGGTAAGAAACAGGCCGTCCACTTTGGCGAGAATCTCTTTGCCGTCGATGCTGTTGCCCAAAGCAGGGATAAGAAATGGCACCGCGTCAGCACCATCTCTTATTGCAGTGATATATTTTTCCCCAACAACGTGAAACGGGTGCGGATCCAGCACGCGCCGGTCAGTCGATATGCCAATAAGTGGCCTTTCCTGCATCAATCACGGTTTCCTGAACAACAACGTATAGCGATCAGTATTGCCGGTCACTGATTTTCGCCCTACTTCGTAACGCAATTCATCATCCGGCCGATAATGTAAGTCGCTGGAATCAACCAGCTCAAATCCGGCAGCCTGCACTTGCAGAATGATGTCCACGACATCGGTTCGCCGGCGATTTTCGTTTGTCATGGGCTCCATGTGTCGTGCGGAATGATCAATGACACCGTAAAGTCCGCCGGACCCCAGTGATTGGAAAACTGCCGCATTGATATTCGCCCGGCCCGCTGGCGTAAAATTATGCATATTACGAAATGTCACGACCAGATCGAGATCGCGCACGTCAAAATCGAACGGCGCAATGTCCCGGGTGCCAAACGGACCGGTCCGTTCCAGCTCGACGCCAATCTCCACCATTTCAATGTGATCGAAGCCGGGTTCGGGCTGCAGATTCATGCGTACATTGTCGATTCCAATCGCGACGTACAACTCGCCGTTTTCTCGCAATACCGGCGCCAGAATTTTCGTGTACCAGCCACCGCCCGGCAGCAATTCCATAACGCGCATGTCATCCCTGAGCTGGAAAAACGCCAGCGTCGCGGGCGCTTTACGATTTCGGTCACGGGCAAGATCGGCTTCGGTTCGAATATCTCCGGCCATTGCAGCCTTGATCCCCGCTTCAACATCGTTGTCCTGCGCGAAAGCACATGCTCCGCTCAAAATTAACAAGCTGGCTATCATTAATCGCATTATCTTCATTCTCCCGGTGAGTTGCCCGACTGCGGACGGCGCAAGTCTACCGTATTGGCAGGTTTTGACCACTGTATGAAAGGGGCCCCTAACCGGCAGGCCTCGTATTTATTGGGACTCTGGTAATCTGCTGATGTCACCCTCAGGAGTACCCGGCGAATGAAGTTATATGGCTACTACCGCAGCAGCGCCAGCTATCGTCTGCGAATTATTCTCGGCCTCAAGAAGATCGATTGGGAAAATCGCCCCGTACATCTCGCGAAAGGCGAACAGCTCGCCGCCGACTTCCGGGCGATTAACCCCATGGGCCTGGTGCCGGTCCTCGATACGGGCGAGTCCGTTCTTTCGCAGTCGCCGGCGATAGCCGAATATCTTGAGGAAATGTACCCGCAACCACCGCTGTTGCCGGCAACATCAGTTGCACGGGCAAAAGTACGTGAGATGCTCAACACAATCGGCTGCGAAATTCATCCACTGCAAAACCTGCGCGTCCTCAAATATCTACGTGCCGAATACGGTCAGGATGATAAGGGTGTCGCAGCCTGGTGCCGGAAGTGGATTGGCGACGGGTTCGCCGCCTTTGAAAAGCTGGCGTTGGAACGTTCGGCCAGCAGGCAATATTCGTTTGGCGATAGTTTGTCTCTGGCGGATGTCTGGTTGGTGCCGCAGGTCTATAACGCCAGGCGATTTGAGCTGGACCTGAGTCCGTATCCGGTCATCGTTTCGGTGGACGCTCATTGCCAGTCGCTAAACGCATTCGCCGACGCGCATCCTGATAGTCAGCCGGATGCACCTCCCGCCTGAAGGGAATCTGAAAAACCGACGCTGATGTGCTGCTAATATTCGGGATTGAGTTTTGCAGCTGTGCGGCAAAGCGAAGTGCCAAGTTCGGCCCGTCTGGTAGCGCTCAGACGCTGCGTCGGTCCACCTATGCTCAGCGCACCCTGGACGTCGCCAAGCGAACCACGAATTACCGTCGCAACTGCAGAATACCCGTCTTCAAGTTCATCGACTGATACCGCATAACCGCGCCGCCTGATTTCGATTAATTGTGCCCGAAACGCATCTTTGCGCACCTCTGTCCTGGCTGTCAGCGGCTGCAATTCCTCGTCGAGGCGATCAAGTCCGGACTCTTCATAGGCCAGCCAGACTTTACCGGTCGAGGTCGCATGAATCGGCCAGCGAGTGCCGATATTTCCGGCAGCTCCCAGAACGTGACTGCCCGCAACCTCATCGAGTATTAACATGCTGTCCTCGACCGGCACCTCGAGCGTTGCCGTCTCGCCAGTCTCCCTGGCCAGCATCCGCAGCAGCGGGCGCACGCGTCGTCGCAGGTCATTGCTTGAGAGCGCCTGTACACCAAGCGCCATCAGTCCGGCACCCAGGCTATAGGCGCTGGTGGCAGCGTTTCTCTCGATCAGCCCCTCGCTTTGCAGTGCACGCAACAGTCGGTGCGTCGTGGTCTTGTTCAGACCTGACGCTTTGCTGAGTTCGGCGAGCGACATTTCGGGGCGTTCATTGCTGAATATTTTCAAAAGCCTGACGGCCCGAAGTGCTGCCTGCGCGCCCTGTGGAGGACATGGTTTGTTCACGGAGTTGCTGCCATATTATGATTTTGTGTTTCACATTATGGACAAGTTTGGAAATTAATGCGATCGCTCAAACACACTCCGTATCGCTTGCCGATACATTGGTTTAGGCACAGACTCAAAGCATGAGTGATACGACGATTAAGCATTGCGGATCCGGGCATTACGACGCAATTGTGCGACTCTATAACCATTACGTCGAACATTCGCACGCCACGTTTGACGAAGTGCCTTTTTCCATTGGTGCGCGCGCGCCCTGGTTCGCACTTTTTGCCGAAGACGGACCCTATCAATTGCTGGTCGCCGAACAAAACAACAACGTTGTCGGGTTTTGCTGCAGTACGCCATTTGCGGTCAGGCCCGGGTATGACATATCGGTCGAATCGAGCATTTACGTCTCGCCTGACGCACTCGCCGGTGGCATCGGCAGCCTGCTGTACCAGAGGCTTTTCGACAATTTGCAAGACAGCGGAATCCATGGCGCATATGGCGGTATCGCCTTGCCGAATGATGCCTGCGTGAAACTGCACGAGAATCTTGGCTTTCGCAAGATTGGTGTATTCAAAGAAGTCGGCCGTAAATTCGAGAAGTTTTGGGACGTCGTCTGGTACGAAAAACGAATTTAGTGCTTAATGCACTGCGGCGCTCCCAGGGATGACAAAAACTATGGCGAAGAAAAAGACCAGCATCAGGAATGCTGAGCTGCGATCTTTCCTTAAAAAATACCCGGACACCGGCGTTATGGAATTGCTGATCGCCGACCTGCCGGGCGTGTTGCGTGGCAAGAGAATTCGACGCCACGAGTTCGAAAAGACGCTTTCTGATGGCTTCTACCTGCCCGGCGGTACCGTGCTCCTGGACACGCTCGGAGACGTAATACCCGACATTCCGTTTGCGTCCTGGGATGGCGATCCGGACATTCATGCGACCGTGGTTCCCGGCAGCATCGCACCCGTGCCCTGGGCACTAAAACCCAGCGCCCAGGCAATGTATCGATTCCAGACACCTGACGGGGAGCCGTTTTTCGCAGATCCACGCTTCGTGCTGGAACGCGCTGCGGCACCATTGAGAAAGATGGGCCTGACCATCGTAATGGCGGCTGAACTGGAGTTTTACCTGCTGGAGGCGAAGGCAGACAGTCCGACACCCAGGGTGCCGCGCGTACCTGGCATCGGCCGGCCCCAACCCGGGCCCCAGGTATACAACCCGGATGATTTGTGGGAAATCGAGGCTTTTCTCAATGACCTGAATGAAGTATGTGAAGCACAAAATATTCCTTCCGGCACAACAACCTCGGAATTTGCGCCAGGGCAGTTCGAGATAAACCTTGACCATATTGACGATCCGGTACTCGCCTGCGATCACGCAGTACTGCTTAAACGTGCGATAAAGGCCGTGGCCAGGCAACACGGCTATGTTGCCTGCTTTATGGCCAAACCTTTCGCTGAAGACTCGGGCTCAGCATGCACGTACACATGAGCCTCGTCGACAAACAGGGAAGGAACTATTTTTCACAAGGCAAGGAAAAAATGGCGCTGCCGCCGTACTCGGCGCGCTTTCGTCACGCGGTCGGCGGTCTGGTAAAGACCATGGCCGAGGGCACCGCAATTTTTGCACCAAACGCCAACTCCTATCGCAGGCTGCGGCCTGAAAATTTCGCGCCGGTCGAACCGAACTGGGGCGCGAACCATCGCAATGTCGCCATTCGCGTGCCGGTTGCCGATGAAAAAAACCTGCGCTTCGAACACCGGGTGTCCGGCGCCGATGCCAATCCGTACCTCGTGACTGCGGCGATACTCGCGGGAGTCCATTACGGTCTTAAGAATCGCTGCGATCCGGGACGTATGATTGAGGAAGGCGAGGTAATCCGCCTGAAGCGGAAAATCCCGAATCGCTGGGATGCTGCTATCGACAAATTTTCGCGCAGCAAGATTTTTCCACAATACTTTGGCGAGGAATACTGCCGCATGTTCGTCGCAAATCGTCGCGATGAATCACGACGCTTTCACGACGTTGTCAGCAACGTCGATTTCGACTGGTACATGCGAGCGGTGTAAACAGTGGATACTGACGAACTGATCGCGCGACTAAACGCGCATGCACCACCTGCGCTGAAAACGCTTGGTGCATCGATCGTCAGTTATGACGAGCCAACACAAACAATGGTGATGAACTTCCACGCCAGTGAGGCGCTTTGTCATTCCGGGGATATTGTCCAGGGCGGGTTTATCACCGGCATGCTCGACGCAACCATGTCGCACGCAGTCTTTGCTATGGTCAAAGAACACATAATCCTGCCTACGCTTGAAATCAAAGTCAGTTTTCTGGAAATCGCCAGGGCGGGTAACCTGGTCGCCAGCGGTACGGTCGTGCGGCTCGGCAAGTCAGTCGCGTTTCTGCAAGGTCAGCTCAAAGATCCACAGGGGAAATTGCTGGCCACCGCATCGTCCACAGCGAGAATACTGCATAAGAAATAAAAAGCGGGCTGGCGCCAGCCAATTGTTATTCATCAACGCGATCGAGGTCCGCTTCCAGGTGCCGTCCCGCGACATAGAAGTGCCAGGCCGACCACGGCCCGATAACCGCGCTAACCAGTAACAAGCTATAACGCAATGATTCGTCGCCAAAAGACTCTCTTAACAGATCGCTCAGGATGCCAGTGAGCATCGGCCCCAGGCCAAGTCCAATGATATTCAACAAAAACAGCAACAAGGCTGACGCCACTGCGCGCATACGCAAGCCGACCAGACCCTGCACCTGTGCAAAAGTCGTTGCCAGGTAAAAATTCGAAAATATCGTCGGTACAGCAAATGCAGCAAAAACCCAATACGGATTGTTCAGCAAGTAAATCGGAAATGTAAACAACCATCCGAAAATCATCGCGGCCGAGACCGTCCACAAGGAATACTTATGCCCCACGGTGGATGCTTTGTCTGCGAGGTAGCCACCGCCGACATAGCCGAGGCCGCTGGCGATTCCGATGATAAGACCAAGATAGACGCCTATCTCCGCAAGACCCATGCCATGACTTCTGATCATGAAACTCGGAAAGAACGTGATGACTGCGTACGCAACGAATGATGCCAGGCCGGCACCAACCGCCATGTGAATAAACGATTTACGGCGCAGCAAGTACCGCGTCACAGTCAGAACACCTGGCCTGTGACCGGAGTCGATCCTGCCCTCCGACATTCCCCGCGGCGGTTCCTGCATCGTATATCGAACAACAACAGCGAGAATCAATCCTGGCAGGCCTACCATTAAGAATGCTGCTCGCCAGCCGATATTTTGCGCCACCCAGCCACCGGCGAGATAGGCGATCATGATTCCCAGTGAAATGCCAAGCGAGTATATGCCCATTGCGGTTGAACGCTGTTCGGGCGGGTAGTAATCGGCAATCAACGAATGGGCAGCGGGGCTGCAGCCGGCCTCACCAACGCCAACACCTATTCGTGCCAGCGTGAGATGCACGATATTCCCGGCCATGCCGGAAAGCGCTGTCATGGCGCTCCAGATTGCGACCGCGATCGCGATCAAATTGCGCCGACTCCAGCGATCGGCCAAGGTTGCGATCGGGATACCCAACGTGGCGTAAAAAAGTGCGAAGGCAGAGCCGGCCAGGAAACCGAGCACCCAGTCATCGACGAGAAATTCGGCTTTGATCGCCGGCAACAGAATGGCGAGTATCTGCCGGTCGATAAAATTAAATGTGTAGACAACGACCAGAACGCCAAGCGCATAGCGCCTGGCGGAACGACTAATTGTAATGTTCTGCGTATCAGACAATCGCCCCTACCCTTGCGGATTCCCGCAGCGTTGACTTAAGGAACCTCTGATCTATTCGTGAACTCGTATCTTGAACACAATCTACTTCGCCCAGAATAAATCAGAGGATCCTTAATAAATTTTGACTACGGCAATACCAACTTGAAGATATAGAAGAATACGATGGCGAGAAAAGCGCCGGCTGGAATGGTAATCACCCAGGACACAAATATGCGGCCCACGACCCGAAGATCGATCGCCTCAATGCCGCGCGCAAGCCCGACCCCGAGCACCGCACCAACCAGTGTATGGGTCGTCGATATCGGAATACCCGTTCCTGACGCGAGGACGATTGTTGTTGCTGCGGCAAGCTCAGCGGCAAAACCTCGACTGGGCGTAAGTTGTGTAATCTTGTGGCCGACAGTCCTGATCACATGGACACCGAACGTTGCCAGACCAACTACGATTCCGACACCACCCAACATCAACACCCATATCGGCAGCGCTGCTTCGGCGCCAACGATACCGGTTTGCGCCACGCTGATCACCGCTGCAAGCGGACCGATCGCGTTCGCAACGTCATTCGAGCCATGCGCAAAAGCCATCGAACAGGCCGTAATAACCATCAGGACCGCAAAAACGCGTTCCACTGTATAAAAGTGCTGTTTCTTTTCCGCCTTGGGATCTGGCTGAATTCGTTGTATTGCGAACATGCCGATTATGGCGATCACTACTGCGAATGCCGTTGCAACCATGTAGGACATGGCCAGGCTTAAATCCAGGCCAACATGCTTCAGGCCTTTAAGAATCGTCACCAGCGTAATTGTGAATGCGGCGAAAAATATGTAAATCGGCACATACCGTTTCGCGCACGCCAGCGGATCGTCCTGGCTAAGAATCAGGCGCTGTACACTCTGGTAAATCAGGTATGCAATAAATCCCGCTGTCAGTGGCGAGACAACCCAGCTAATGACGATCGTTCCAACCTTGCCCCATTGCACTGCATCGAAACCGATACCGACTGCGGCAAAACCGACAATGGCGCCGACGATGGAGTGAGTTGTGGAGACGGGCCAGCCGTTCTTTGATGCGATCAGCAACCAGGTTCCGGCAGCCAGTAACGCCGCGAGCATTCCGTAGACAAGGAGTTCCGGTGATCCGGATAGCAGATCCGCATCCACAATGCCTTTGCGAATAGTGGATGTGACCTCGCCGCCCGCCAGCACCGCGCCGAGAAACTCGAAAACTGCAGCCACCAGGATGGCCTGCTTTATGGTCAGCGCTTTCGATCCAACCGAGGTTGCCATCGCATTTGCGACATCATTGGCACCGATTCCCCATGCCATGAATAAGCCAAATACGGCCGCAAGACCGATATAGATATACTGAGCTTCCATCAATGTCCCCAGCTATTTATTGTTGGAATTAGTGTGAGAGCAAGAGCTCTAAACGGCGGCCAACACGCTCCGCCATGTCCGCAATTTCGCCCGTTAGTTCGATTACCCGGTAGAGAAACATGACGTTCACCGGTTCAAGATCACCTTCGACTGCAAACAGCGCCGTTCTCAGTGCTGCCTGTCGGTCATCGGTATCTGTTTCGATTGCGTCCAGTTCCTCGATCAGCGATTCAACCAGGGTGACTTCGGCGCCGCGAAAGCCGCTGGTAAACAATTCATCGAGCTCGCGTACGCTCTTGCGCGCCTGTTTCGCTGCATCGACATTACGCCTGACAAATTCGAGAAATTCCTCGGCGATTGATTCCGGAATCTGCATCTTGCGACCAAAGACCAGGCCGGATACGTCCTTGGTGCGATTCGCCATCTTGTCCTGTACCAGCAATAACTCGAGCAAATCCTCTCTCGGTACCGGCATAAAAAGGCTTTTCGGCAAACGCAGACGAATTTTCTTTTTCAAGTCGTCGGCGTCATGCTCCAGCTTCGTGATTCGATCGCGTGCCGTACTTGCTTTGTCCCAATCATTGGCGACAACTGCCGCAAAGAAACCGTTTAGTTCTTTGGTACAGCGATACGCGATATCAACGTGCTTCTCGAGCGGCTTTACGGGTGATGAGCCGAAGATATTGGCAAGCATGGTTCCCAATGTTGAGTCCTCTGTTCTGGCTGAACCGGGCTTATAGCGGCTGCGGTAGCGGCGATTCCGCGAAATGTTAACACACCATTTTTCGGGGTTTCCTGTTTATTTACACAACCCCGGTAGCTGCCAGTGACGCCGGCCGAATGCTAGACTCACGCCCTGATCAAGCGCAAATCCCGAGGGGGAGCAAAGTGACTTACTGGTTGATGAAATCTGAGCCCAATGACTACAGTATTGACGATCTTGAGCGCGATGGCAGCGAGCCGTGGGACGGCATCCGCAATTACCAGGCGCGCAACATGATCCGTGATGACATGAAAATGGGTGACCAGGTGCTCTTTTATCATTCAAGCTGCAAGGTACCTGCAGTCGTTGGCTTTGCAAAAATTGCCAGCGCCGCCTATCCCGATCCGACACAATTCGATTCCAGGTCGAACCACTACGACCCGAAAAGCAAAGAAGATGACCCACGCTGGCTGTTGGTCGATGTGGCATTCGAGCGCAAAACCAAACGCCCGATAACACTAAAGGAATTGAAGGAGCATCCGGGCCTTGCCGAGTTTCGCCTGAACAAACGCGGCAATCGCCTCTCGATCTTCCCGGTCGACAAAACGCATTGGGACATCATTCGCAGTCTTGAGTAGCCTGGCGCTGGCTTGAATTACGCAGCATCAGGCTATACTCAGCTAAGCTATACTCAGCTGACAATAATTAACAGGTAATGGGATCGGCATTTTGCCGAATGAGGGGGTCCCAATGAATCCACGAGTAAATAGTCTTATTACTATCCTTGCGCTTGCGCTGTCACTGGGCGCTTGCTCGAAATCGGAAGCGCCGACGTCGGCGCAAGTCGATGCGCCAGCGGCCACTGCAACAGAAAGCCGCAATGATCTGGCAACCAGGGCTGGAGCGCCACTGTTCGATGGCATGGGTTCTCATCAACACCCTATTACAACCAGCGATCCTGATGCACAACGCTACTTCGACCAGGGGCTGGTAATTGATTTCGCGTTTAACCATGCAGAGTCGGTGCGCTCGTTCCGTGCCGCACAAACGCTCGATCCAGAGTGCGCGATGTGCTACTGGGGTGAAGCGCTGGCGCTCGGTCCGAACATAAATGTAACGAGCAATGGCGTGGTTGTCATGAGTGACGACGAAAGAACCAGTGCGTATGCAGCTATCCAGAAAGCCGTTGCGTTGAAAGACAATGTGACCGAAGCAGAACGGGACTACATCGAGGCGCTTGCAACACGTTATAACGGCGACCCGTCTACGCCGCGCGAACCCATGGATGAAGCCTGGGTCAACGCAATGCGCGATGTGCATCTCAAATACCCGGACGACGATGACGCTGCCGCAATATTTGCAGAGTCGATGATGAATACGATGCCCTGGGACTACTGGGTCGATCCGGAGAATCCGAAACCACTGACAGTCGAAGTGCTAACTGCACTAGAGACGGTGCTTGATCGCTCACCCGAGCACCCGCTCGCTATTCACCTGTACATACATGCAGTCGAGGCTTCATCAACACCTGACCGAGCCGAAGCACCAGCAGATAGCCTGGCGAATCTTGTCCCCGGGGCCGGTCACCTGGTACATATGCCCTCGCATATATACTGGCGTGTCGGGCGTTACGCGGATGCCTCCGCGGCAAATGTCAAAGCGGCTGGAGTGGACGAGGCCTACATTGCTGCCTGCAACGCGCAGGGCTTTTACCCGGCAGCCTACTACCCGCACAACATTCACTTCCTGTGGGCCGCGTCCAGCATGGAAGGCCGCAGTGCCATCGCCATCGAAGCGGCGCGCAAGGTAGCCGCCAATGTTCGCCTGGAAATGATCGATCAGTTCCCGGGCGTTGAGTTTTTCAATACCATCCCGTTGCTGGCCCTGACTCAATTCGGTCGCTGGGATGAAGTGCTGGCAGAACCGCAACCGCCGGAAAATCTCGAGTACTCGAATGCGATCTGGCATTACGTTCGGGCCACCGCGTACGCGCGACAGGGAGACCTCGATGCGGCGCGAGCGGAACACGAGAAATTTACGCCGCTACGTGATGCCACCGACGTGACCTTCCTCGACTCTATTTATTATCCGGCGACGATGCTGCTCAGCATTGCGGATGAGCTCATCCTCGGCGAAATTTCGATGGCTGAGGAAAATTATGACGACGCGGCTGCGCATTTCCGTGTCGCGGTGAATACCCAGGACAAACTTCCGTACACCGAACCGCCATTCTGGTACTACCCGACCCGGCATTCACTTGGCAAAGCACTGTTGAGTGCCGGCGATGCCGCGGGTGCCGAGGAAGTTTATCGGGCTGATCTCAAGCAGTATCGGCGCAATGGCTGGTCGATGTATGGCCTGATCCAGGCATTGAAGGCGCAAGACAAAGACACGACTGAGATTCAGGACCGCTTCGACAAAGTCTGGGCGCAAGCTGATGTGACGTTGACGGCGTCGAGGTTTTAATCAAGCTGTTGGAGCCCGCCTAGCGGGCGAGTTCGAGAATTCTTATTGTTGCGCGATATACCAATCCGCGTAAATCATGAAGGAAATTCTTGGGCGGGTGCAGTTGGCGAAGTTTTGCAAACTATTACGGGCATGTTTTCAACATGCCCGTAATAGTTTGTCGCCCGTGCCGATAGAACGAATTTATCCGAATTCAAGGACGCGCATCTATCGTACGGCGGGCTCCTACCGGTAACTACTCAGCTTTTCCTGAACATCAGAGTCGCGACCAAGATCCAGGATTACGACCAGGTCGCCCTCTTCTGCCCAATCCAGTGCCGCATCGAATGACTCACCCTCAGTCTGAAAATGCCTGATCTGGTCTTCACGGGCGCCGCATGTCAGCAGCTCATCGCGAAGAATAGCGAAGACCTCTCCCGGCTCGCGACCTCGGGCATAGCCGGTAAGTTCAGCGACGTTCACCATGTCGAGTCCGATTGACCAGGCGCTCCGCGCCAACTCCTTTATCTGTTCGTCAGTCCGGTCGCCGGCCTGCCCGAAACACAAAGATGTTCGTTTGGCAGGAATCGCGCGCGCCATGGCAAACAGCGCCTGCATCGCCTCCGGATTGTGCGCAAAATCGACCAGCACTTTGAACCCGTTAACCGAATGCAAATTGCTCCGCCCTGGATTTGCATCCTGCGACATTGTCGTCAGCCCGGCACTGATATCTGCCAGCGACGAACCCAGCTTTTCAGTGAGTGCCGCCGCCGCGAGTGAGTTTGCAATGTTGTGTGCAGCTGCCGCGTTAAGCGTTATTGGAATATCACGGGCCGCGCAAATATCATCCCGTCGCGATCCTTCAAGTCGCACGAGGTTTACACCTGAATACACGAATGCGACACCGCCACTTTCGACATGTGCGCTAATGATTGGACTGCCGTCATCCAAGCTGAACCAGATTATCGTTCCGCCAAACTCTTCGGACTTCTTCACCAGTAATTTGTCGTCGGCATTGAGTATCAAATAGCCCGCTGCGGCCACCGCGTGACTAACCACCCATTTTATATTCAGCAATTCTTCGAGACTCTGTGACCCAAAGTCGCCAAGGTGATCTGCCGCTATGTTGGTTATGACTGCCGCTTCCGCTTTGTTCACACCGAGGCCGCGGCGCAACAGTCCGCCCCGTGCGGTTTCCAGTATCGCGACGTCCACGTCTTTTTGTCGCAATACCATCCTGGCACCACCGGGACCCGACCAGTCATCGCGATCGATAATACGATCATTGACCGATATCCAGTCCGTGCAACTCAGGCCAACGTTTTTCCCGGCCGATTGCAAAATATGTTTTACGATCCGCACGGTGGTTGTTTTGCCATTGGTACCGGTAACGATACCTACCGGGATATCGTGAATTGCAGGCCAGTTCACTTCGTCAGGTGCCGGTAATTCACGAAACGGCCAGCATTCCGAACCACTGCCGAGGCCCACAGAGACATCATCGTCGTCCCAGAGAAACGACTTTTTGTTCGTGATAGCAGCCTGTTCGAGTGCCATCAATGGCGGATTGATCTCCTCGGCGATGGCATCTGATATTTCTGTCACTGTCGCTGAAAAATCAGGCGCCGGTGCGTCATTGAACTCTGTGTCGCAGCACGCCCAGGCCCACTCGGCGATCGAGGATGCCGCATACAGCGCATCGATCGGTGCAGAAAAGGCGATACTGACACCGCCAGCGAGCCGGATATGGGTAATTGATTCATTTTGCCAACCAACGGCGTCCAGCATGACGCGCACCTGGTTTTCGCAATAGGGAATCAGGTGGTCCGCCTCTGCAGCTGTACAGGAGACATCCAGGATAGCGCTTTCTTTGTCCCACAATACGTTTGGACCGGTAAGACGCCTTGCTTCGAGGAATTCCATCAGCTGACTTTGCCGGACATTCAGTCGCCGGTTTCCCTCGCGATGCGCACACCCCTTTCGTCGCTGATGATATCCATTTCATCATCAAGGCTGAAATCGTCTGTGGCCGGTAACTCGACATTTATGGTCGTCCTGGCGCCGCCGTCCTCGACCTTCGCTTCCGAATTGAAATAGATGATCTGCTTCCAGCTGCGTTTGGTGTTGTCAGCCAAAACCAGGACCAGGTCGCCGGACGCAGCGATTTCCAGGGCTTTACTGGTTGCTTCCTGCTCGTCCGGAATCAGCTCAATGCGATCGGACTCGATGCCCATCTCCAGTAATTTATTCCTCAGCATGACGGGCACTTCGTCAGGATCGCGTCCGCGAAGACTGTCATCACGACGACAAATAAAGTGATCAAAGTGGCCGGCGGCTATTGCGGCTATTTCGCGAATGTCTTCGTCGCGACGATCGCCAGGCGCTGCGAGCACCACGATGCGACGGCCTTCAACCTCGAAGCGATCTACAAGATTACACATTGCAGTAACGGCCGCCGGATTGTGCGCATAATCCAGAATGACTTTGAACGGATGCTCGTCGTAAATATTCATGCGACCCGGAACCTGGAAGAAGGTCGAGTCGAACGTTCTAAGTCCATGACGAATATCTTCGAGACCAATGTCCATATTGTAGGCCAGTGCCGCGGCAAACATTGCGTTCTGCACATTGTGCATCGCACGACCTTCAATGGTGGCCGGTATCAGGTGCGTCCAGACCAGCGGCGTATGCCCTTCGTTATCATAGATAGTAATCATGTGACCGTTCATACCCTCTTCGAGCACAAACGCCTGCCCGCCTGCACGGATGTGCTGTTTGACCAGCACATGTCCCGGGTTCATGGTCACGTAACAAACTGTTTTGGCGTCAGTGTAGTCAGCCATCTGCAGGCAGTGCACATCATCGGCATTCAACACCGCGGCGTCAGTGGCGATCTCGATCGGCACTCGCTTGATTTCTGCAAGTTGTTCCAGCGTATCGATGCCCTTCAGGCCCAGATGATCTGCAGTAACGTTTAAACACGCAGCTACATTACATTCCTGAAAGCCGAGTCCGCCACGCAGCATTCCACCACGAGCCACTTCCATGACCGCCGCGTCGACCGAGGGATCACGCAAGATCATCTTTGCGGATACCGGACCGGTCATGTCACCCGGGACACTGAGCTGACCATCGATATACACGCCGTCCGTTGAGGTCAGACCAACAGTCGATCCGCACATTTTCAAAATGTGTGCGAGCATGCGTGAGGTCGTGGTTTTACCGTTGGTGCCGGTAATTGCCGCTATTGGAATCCTGCTTGGCGCATCCGGCGGAAACAGCATGTCGATGACCGGCCCGGCAACGTCACGCGGCGTACCTTCACTTGGCGCGACATGCATGCGGAATCCGGGCCCTGCATTCACTTCGCAAATACCACCGCCGGCTTCCCGGTAGGATTCGGTGATATCCCTGGTCAGGAAATCGACGCCACCGATATCGAGGCCAATCGCCTTGATGCTGCGTTCCGCCATCTCACGGTTGTCGGGATGAATGGTATCGGTTACATCGATCGCGGTACCGCCGGTCGAAAGATTGGCTGTCGACCTGAGAAAAACCACCTCATCCTTTTTCGGCACAGTGGTTCGGTCGTAACCCAGCTTTTCCAGAAGGCGTTCAGCCTGATGGTCCAACTCAAGTCGCGTCAGAACTTTTTCGTGGCCGACACCACGTCGCGGGTCCTCATTCACGATGTCAACCAGTTGTTCGACGGTGTGTTTCGCATCGCCGACAACGTGCCCTGGCATTCTTTTCGCAGCAGCCACGAGCTTGCCATTCACGACCAGGAGTCGGTGATCGTAACCTTCGAGGAAACCCTCAACAATTACGTTACGACCATGTTCGCGCGCTTTGTCAAAGGCGACTTCGACTTCTTCCGGTGTCTTGAGGTTTATCGACACGCCGCGGCCGTGATTCCCGGATAGCGGTTTCAAAACCACGGGGAAACCAATACGTTCTGCAGCCCGTTTCGCATCAACGGATCGGCGCACCAGTCGTTGCATCGGTACCGGTAAGCCGAGGTCACGCAGTATGCTGTTCGTCTCTTCTTTATCCGATGCAAGTTCGACCGCAATATTGCTGGTGCGACTCGTTGTCGTGGCCTGAATGCGCTGTTGATAACGGCCATGGCCAAATTGCACCAGGCTTTGCTCGTTCAGCCGAATCCATGGAATACCGCGATCCTCCGCAGCGTGTACCAGCGATGCAGTACTCGGACCGAAAGCACGCCGTTGCGCATAACGAATGAACGAATCCCGCGCCTCCGCGAAGTCCCAGTCGTCCGGCGGCGCATCATCGGGGCGAATGTTTTTGGGCAGCAGGCTGTGAATCAGGTGCAGAGACAAACGGCTTGCCTCTCGACCTACCTCACGATCGAGATACTGGAACACCATCGAGTAATGACCCTTCTGGCCGTCGATGGACCGCGTGCGGCCAAAGGTAACCGGTGAACCCGCGACATTCTGCATTTCGATCGCGACGTGCTCCATTACGTGCCCGAGCCAGGTACCCTCGTCTTCGTGCATGCGGCGCACAAAACCGCCTGGCTCACGATACGAACAGCCATGCTCATTCAGGCCCGGCAGAAACTCGAGCAAAGGATCGACAAATTTCTTGCCCAGCTTGCCCGTTGGCCAGTCTTCCAGCACACCGAGATCCAGCACGTGGCGGATAACCGGAAAGTGCGCGTAAATATTAGGGCCAACATAAACGTTGGTGGAAACGATTTTCATGGATCTGGCTCCATCTGTTCTCGTGTAGCGAGAACTTTATTATTCTGCGAACGCTTTCCTGGACTGGATTTCAAAGCGCCCGCCGGCAATCAGGATATGCAGGTTCACATCGATCAGGCTCACCGGATCGTCGCGTCGTGCACGGTCCATAGAAGAATAACTTAAGTTGCTGGGATCGATAATGGTAATTCCGCCGCTGCCTACGACCTCGAGGTCATCTCCCGGGCGGATAAACGCCGCTGTGTCCTCATCCAGTCCAATGCCGACAGCAAAGGGGTTGTATGCGAGCGCTGTAAGCAGCCGTCCCAACCGGTCACGCTGGCGAAAGTGCTGATCAATGATGAAATTGTTGGTGAGTCCAAGCCCTGGCGCCATCGTCACCATGGTCGGGCTTGGTGTACTGCCCTCGTCGCCACCCGCGATCATGTGCTCCGGCATGAACGCGGCTCCAGCGGAGGTGCCCGCCACATGCATACCATTGGCGTTACGCCGGCGAATCATCTGCGCAACAGGCGTGCCACCCAATGTCGTCGAAAGCCTGAGCTGATTACCGCCAGTCATAAAGATTCCGTCAGCCTTCTCGATGTAGTCGAGGTATTTGCTCGACTTGCAATCCTCGCGCGTAATCATCTGCAGGACCTCGGCATGGCGAATACCAAGCTTGCGGAATAATTTTTCGTAATTGCGTCCCGTATCCTCAAGTTCAGATGCAGTCGGAATAATTCCTATGCGGGCGGACTTGCCACCACAAATTTCAACAAACCTGTCGAGAATTTCCGGGTTATGAAATTTCTCTTCCGCGCCACCGATTGGGATGATGTAGCCGCGGTCAGTGTGATTATTGTTGTTAGATGGACTCATTATTATTTTTCTTCATTCTATCGTTTTTCAAATTGACCGAAAATTTGCTGAACACCGGCCTGTACATGCCATACGCCTGCGATCATTACATCAACAAGGTCATTATTTTCATCCAGCACCAGTAAGTCTGCTGCATTTCCGACCTGAATTTTGCCTCTGTCACGCAGGCGCAGAATATCAGCAACGTTACTGGTAAACGCCGGCAACGCCCGCTCCAGGGGTACATCTTTTTCGAGCAGCGCTTTGAGCGTCTGCAACAGGCTCGCCGGCTTGCCGATATCCATGTGCAGCATCTCGCCCTGTTCATTAAATACCGGCAGACATCCGCCGCCATCAGAACTTACGGTTATACGCCCTTCTGCCGCACCCGAATCAAGAATTTTTAGTAGTGCAATATCGGCTGGCCATGCATCCTCGCCGTCTTCGACCGGAAATGCGGTTATGTCGACTGTGCTGCCCCTGGCAGCCAGTTTGAGCGCCTGTTCGAACAACCCTTTGCGGCGGTTTATGTGTGTCGGGTTAAAGACACGCGCCGGTAGCTCGCTCTGTTCCAGTGCCGCGAATATCTGCTCCAGCCCGCGCTCGCCGTCGCCAAGGTGCAAATGCAGGATGCCGGCTTTGCCGGAAATCATGCCGGCAACGTGTGCGTCGCTGGCAATTCGCAACAATTCATCCTGGGTCGGCTGACTTGAACGGTGATCACTCAATGCGAGCTCACCAACACCAATAACGGGATCGAGAAAGACGATGTCGTCGCGCACGCTGCCAGTAAACGTCACCGGCGGGACATGATAGCCACCGGTATGACACCAGGCGCCAAGGCCTTCTTCGCGTAATGCCATAGTCTGAGCAAGGAGCGAACGTGTGTCCCGCGTGGTGTCGTCCGTACCGAGTACGCCCACAACACTGGTTACGCCAGCCGTCGTAAATTGACCCGGCATAACTGGCGGTACCCGCGTTTTAAGGCCGGCTTCGCCACCGCCTCCGGTTACGTGGGCATGGCCGTCGATAAAGCCGGGCACCAGCCTGCGACCCTGCAAGTCAAATTCTGTGGCTACGGATGCGGATAGTTCGTCTTTTTTGTCACTGATCGCAAGGATTCTGCCCGCACCGATCAGCAAATGACAAATGCCCAGATCCTCCGGCGCAAACACCCGGGCATTGCTAAGAAGTTTCAACAAGGAATATGTACTCCGTCAAAACACAAAAAAAGGGGCGTTATATTACACTACCCGGTCAGCCCCCAACAGATGATGCAACACGCTAAATGGACAAAATTCCGCTAGGTAATCCAGTCGAATATCCCGCGGAATATGCGCCCGATGTGCTGTGCGCCATTCCGCGGGCCGAATCCCGCTCAGCGCTTGGCCTCGCCGATGAATTGCCGTTCCACGGCGAGGATATCTGGAATGCCTGGGAGCTTACCTGGCTGGCCGCCACTGGCATGCCGCTGGTGGGGACCGCGACTATCCGCGTCAATGCCGCCTCGCCGAACCTGATCGAGTCAAAGTCCCTCAAGCTCTACCTCAATTCACTGGCGATGACTCGCTACGCGAGCGCGGACGAGCTGACGACAACCATCGCCAATGACCTGTCACGGACCGCCGGACTGGATGTCGACGTAATCGTTACACAAGCTTGTGACTCTACTGCAGCCACGATTGGGCAATTGCCGGGCGAATGTATCGATACTGTGGAAATTGGCGACGTACCAACGACTGTAGAAGCTGGTGTTCTTGCGACTGACGCGGGGCCTGAGGTCACGGAGGAACTCTTTTCACATCTGCTACGCAGCAATTGCCCGGTCACGAATCAGCCGGATTCGGGCAGTGTAATGATTCGTTATCGCGGCAGACAAATTAACCGAAAAGCACTGCTGACCTACATCGTCTCGTACCGTCAGCACAATGACTTTCACGAAGGATGTGTAGAGCGCATGTTTGTCGATATCAGGAAATACTGTAATCCGTCTGAGCTGACTGTTTATGCTCGTTTCAATCGGCGCGGTGGTCTGGATATCAATCCGTTTCGCTCAGACTTTGCAGACTCGGCTGAGAACCTTAGATTGTGGCGGCAATAATCGCGGGCGGAGCAAAAACGAGCCCGGGGTCAATCGATACCTGTTCCGGGGACTGATTGCTGGCTACACTGGAATTCTCTGGCCAATTCACCTTCGACTAGCAAAACATTGGATAAGAAACTTTCCTACCGCGCTGACATTGATGGGCTGAGAGCGATCGCAGTCCTGGCTGTGATTGCAGCCCATCTACCTGAAAAATTTCTGCCCAGCGGGTTCCTCGGTGTAGACGTTTTCTTCGCCATTTCCGGCTTCGTCGTCACCGCCTCGCTGCTAAACCAGCGACGTACCAAACTCTCGCAACTTTACGTGGGATTTCTCGCACGGCGGGTAAAACGGTTGCTGCCTGCACTCACGGTATGTGTGGCGGTTATCGGTTTCGTGGTGTTGGCAACGGACCCTTTTCCGCGACACTCGATTGACACGGGGCTCGCCGCCCTGTTCGGCTTTGGCAATATCGTGCTGTTCTTCTTCGAGCTCGATTACTTTTCCCCTTCTTCCATGTTCAACGCTTTCACCCATACCTGGTCATTGGGGGTGGAAGAGCAGTTCTATGTCGTTTTCCCAATGTTTGCCTGGCTTTTTTACTTCAGGACAAAAAGCGTTTCTTTCAAACCGCTGGCTGCTGCAATGATCCTGGGTGGCCTCGTTTCCGTGACAATGTTTACCTGGTTATACGACGATCACCAGGCTGCCGCCTTTTTTCTGATGCCTGCCCGAATATGGGAGTTGGGTGTCGGTGCGCTGGTTTTTCTGGCGTCGCGACGTACTCGATCGGCGCGGTTGCAGCGAGTCTTGAGGCACCTCTCACCGTTCGCGCTGGTGGCGCTGATTGCGTGCTTCTTCGTTCCGGAGAGTTACGCCATGCCAGCTACATTACCAGCCGTTGCTTTGACGGGCCTGTTACTGGCAAGTGATGATCGGTCTCTTGCTGCTCGCCTGCTAATGCTGCCACCCGTTGTATACATCGGCAGAATTTCTTATTCATTGTATTTGTGGCACTGGCCGATTATCGCCCTTGGCCCGATCGTGCTGGCAACAAGCTTGCGATCTTCGGCCCTGTACGCGGTTGCCACAGCGATCGTCGCAGTCATTTCATTTCACTGGGTCGAAAAACCCTTGCGATACAGAACCTGGACGACTCGCAGAATACGCGACATTGGATTGGGGGTGGCCTGCAATCTTGTACTCGGCGCAGTGTTACTTTTCGCAATGGGCAGTACAGACGCAGGTTCTGATTCCACCACGGCCAGGCTGCACCCCCCCGCGTATCTACCCATCATCCCCAGCGGCAAATCACATGCGCTAACCTGTGCCCTGGACGGCGGCAGCAGGGTTTTGCAACCCGATACCGTCGCGAACTGCACCGTGGAACCAAAACCCGGCTCCGGGATGCCGACCATCTGGGCTATGGGGGACAGCCACTCCGGGCACTTGCAAGGTATGTTGTACGAACTGCATGAGAGATTGGGTGTCGGCGTGCACCTGATCGAAACTCCCGGTTGGAGTTTTCCTTTCGAACCGGGCAAGGAGTTCGCCCCGCGCAAAGAGGTGTTCAGCCGTATCTCCAGGGAGTTCAAACCAGGGGATATCGTTCTCGTGTCGCGACTCTACATTTCACGCGCTCTCCCCCACACCATCATTGAAGTGAGGCCATGGATATACAATGTATCCCTCCTCGCCGAGGATCTCGCGAGGAAGAATGTGCGCCTCGTTGTCAGCGGGCCGCCGCCTGTATTTCCGTATAACGACATTCGCGAGTGCAGCCTGGACGAAAGAGAGAGCTGCAGACTGGAAAGAACTGCATTCGCCTCCCTGGTAAATCAGGTGATGGAGCTGCTAACCGAACTCGAGGCTAGCAATGAGAACGTTGCGGTTTTCAATATTTTTGATGCAGTCTGCCCGGCAGACGACGAATTCTGCTATCCGGACAATGGCAGCAGCTTCCTGTACCGGGACAAGGACCATTTCAACTCGCTGGGCGCAAAGCTCCTGGCTGAGCCTTTTGTCGATATGCTGCG
>PVMK01123362.1_pt1 | contig 49193 bp, 38 predicted proteins | sample 1853481 | NCBI WGS metagenome assembly PVMK01 (sample SAMN08533507, study PRJNA380276) | Marine sediment metagenome, whole genome shotgun sequencing project.
TGAACAGCTCTGTCCACTACTATTAAACCGGGCTGCTTTTGACGAGCTTTTGCAACTAATTCATCCATTTTTATGTCCTGGCTGATCACCCGATGCTTTATAAAGCCTGTTCTTGTCTTATTTTCTGAAAATTTTCCCTCATAGTTTTCGGCTATATTATTTTCAGACCTCTTTTTTACCCAACCTCCATCGAGCCAAAGAATATCAACTTTTCCATAATCGGTCAATAATTCTATAATTTGATTATGGGTGAAGTCAACATATTTTTGCCATTTTTCAGGGTATAATTCGGGGTCATAATTTACATTTCTATCAAAGGGAGGAAAATAAGGGTCCCAGTAATTTTCATTATGCCAATCCGGCTTTGAAAAATATGCACCTACCCATAGATCATCTTGGCGAAATGCATTGAAAATTTCTTTGGTAATGTTAGACCTGGGGTCTGAGCTAAAAGCACATGCAGGATCTGTAACTTTATAATCTGTGTATTTTGAATCGAACATGCTAAAGCCATCGTGATGTTTTGTGGTGAACACCATGTACTTCATTCCCGCTGCCTTAGCTGCTTTTGACCATTTTTCAGGATCAAATCTAACCGGGTTAAAAGTATTCTTTAAAGCTTCATATTCCTTTTTGTATTCAAAGTAATTTTGGGGATTCTCTCCTTTCTTACGTTGACACCAGCCATAATCTTCCGGGCAAAGCGACCAGGATTCTACTATACCCCATTGACTATAGGAGCCCCAATGCATTAATAGTCCAAACTTTTTATCCTGCCATTCTTCTAACTTCTCTATAACCAGTGGATCTGTTTCTGCAACATATCGTTCATCTTCATATATGGCCTGAGAAAACAACTGACTTTGTGACAAAACCAGTAAAACAAGTATCATTAATATTCTATCATTAATTTTTTTCATATTGATTATTTTATAAGCATTGATTTGAATTTCATTTTAACGAAGCCAATAACTTTTTTTTTGTTTTTCGATAATCATGTATTGATAAATTATAGTCCGTATAACTCGTAAATAATTTATTGACAAGCTTATTATATTCATCAGAATTCAGGGGCTTTAGCATCTGTAACAGATCATAATCTTCACATCCCATGCGATGTGCTTCAAAACGAATGGATGAGAGGGGTCCTTCCTTTCCCGGGTAGATAATATGAGTATCTCCGGCCGGTAAAAAGTTGTTTGCACTTGCGCCCGGAGCAGGATGATGTATAACACTTTGCTCATAAGGGTTTACTTTGTACTGATTCAGACCCCAATGCAAATAACCGCCGGTATTATAATAAGCAGCGCCCCAGCCAAAATATACCTGTCGTAATTTTTCCATATCCAAGGTCCGGTTTAACCATTTGCCTCCCGGAATAAGACAAGTATATACTAAAACCTTTTCTCCTAGCTTTTCTCTCTCCCTGAAGAAAGATTCGTTTTCCTGAAAATCATTGATCAGAGGGCACCAAATATCAATTGCTCCGGCAATACCATCCCTGTCATTTGTGGCCTCCATAATTTTTATTTCAGGATAAATTTCCTTCACTTGTTTCACTACATCCTTATAACATTGAGCGTTTACTGAAGTAGGTTCATCAGCTATGTGTTGCAACCAACCATCGGTTAGATCATTAGTTAAAACAAAATTATGAATCAAATTCATCAAAGCTTCAATATCGATCTTCCCACCCTCTTTATAATATCTTCTTTTTGTCAACACAACTTTTAACTCAGGGTCACCCCAGTCGTCATTATCTCCTCTGTACATCAAATGAGGAGCTTCAAAATATTTGAAATCATATTTTCTGAAAACGTTTATAAAACGGAGCATCTTTTCTTCTTCCATAATAATTTCATCATCATAAAATTGAAACAATTCATGAGGTATAATTATAGAATTTTGGCGGCCATGGGCCATCAACTCTGCATATTTATCTAACATCTCAAACCAGGGTTCTGACCAGGGTTCTAATTGATGCTGCTCTCCCAATTGACTTAAGTTGAACCAATTTGTATAGTAAAACTTACTATCTGAAAGTTCTGGAAGGTCGACCGGGTAAACCTTAATTGTGAATATTCCTTGCTCTTCAAAATCACCTGATTTTACTTTGATCTTAATTTTATGACTCCCTTTTTCACCTATTAAAGATGGAGGAATAAGCAGACGCAAAGCAGTGAAATTTGTACTACTCGTAATCGTTCTCTCCTTTATTGGCTGAATAACCTCAAAGATCCGGAATGGCGCCCTCCTGACTACATGAGGATTTATTTGGTCTGTATATTGTTCTGTTCTGCTGTCCAGTCCTGTGTTTTGTTCCACGGGCACGTCAATTAACCGACTCCAAACTTCAATATCCAATTCCTTCCCATCTTTTATTGCCGATACAGTGAAAGCTCTTCCTTTTGGCAGTTCAATAAGTACATGGACATCTGCACTAGCTCCCAGAGGAAAATCAGCCTTCCATTTATTTTTAAGATTATCCACTTGATTGATATCGGGGTATATTGCTTCTAAAGGGTCAATCAACCACAATTGACCATAGATATTATTCGTTATCAAAAACAAGATTAGATAAGTAATTATGGATTTCAATTTCATAATTTTAATATTAAGAGATTCATTTATGTTTTCTATTATTAATAATTATTTATCAGCTGATTAGTTCTCCTAACTTATCCTATCTAGCTAAAGTCAAGTTTATAGAACTTTAAGGATACTTACAGACCTCTATCTATAAATCATTTAATCTTTTATTAAGGTCTCAATAATATTCCAAATACCATCAGTTATAATTTCTTGATCCTTTAATTCTGCAAGTTTATCCGTATCATTTTTATAAAATGCTATTGCCAGTGTTGTTCCGTTTTTTAAGTCTTTCTTTAGAGCAGCATTTTCTAGTTCCATAAGTAGCTTGCTTGCATCTTCTTCTTTATTCAAATTCTTTAAAGATAATAATCCAAACAAATGATTTACACTTGATACTTGGATACTTCCATTACTTTTCTCAATAATACTATCTAAAAGTTCCACTTTTTTATTCTCTTGCTTAAGTTCCCCATAACAAATAGCCAACAGATAATCCTCCAATCTGCTATCTATAGAATATGGTTTTCCAACACCCAAATTTTGAGGCCACATTTTTGATTCTTCCAGAACTTCGACAGCTTTTTTATAATTATGTTTGAGCAATAATTCATTTCCCCAAAGAACCTGTGCATAATAATATATTATTCTGCTCTGCCTGCCCATTTCGGAAGGAAGAACTTCTATATTGCTCAATACATCAATACTCTTATCATATTTCTTAACCATAAGCAAGGCATTCGCATAGTTTAATCCTATATCATTATTCCCAGGGAATTTCTTGAATGACTTGGAAGCTATTTTATAGGCCTCTTCAAACTTCTCATTGGTTGAATAAAATTGACTTAATTCGTTCCAAACTTTCCAATCCTCTGCACTGAATTGTAAAGCTCTTTCATAATCCTTTAATCTATTATCATAAATTTGGTTTTTCAGGATCATTGCCCGGAATCTATAAAAAGTTCCTGAATCTGGTTCATCTTCCAGATTTTCAATAATTTCTATTCCAACACTCTTCTTGCCGACAGCCATATAATTTTGTGCCAAATAATATTCTAATTTCCAATTTTTACTTTGTGTGAGTCCCCATTTTAAAACCGGGATAGTTTCTACTCTGTACGGAAATACAAAATCCGGATTGTTCTTTACTGCATCTTGTAAATATCTATTACTTTTTACAGTATCCGTATTCCTCAATAGATAGGCTAACCACAGTTTTATTTTTGTAAAAGATTCCTTATATTTTAATACATTAATCGATGCGTCTACAACGCCTAAGCTTTGATATTGTAGTGCTACTTCCAAAATGGTCTCTTCAGAGAACTCATTTTGAATAAGGTCCATCATTTCATTCAGTTCTTCCTTTATTCCATAGAACAAATAAATTTCAAAAGCTGCGAAATGATTTAGAGGATCTATGATCAATAGTTCATCTACTTGTTTTTTAAAATCTTCCTTGTTGTTTTGTTTTCTAGCCAATACGATCATTACTTGTCTGGCATTCACATTGTAAGTATTAAAATCTAATGATTTTAAAGCATACCTTTTTGATTCGGTATAGTGTTTCTTTAGCAAATATATTTCTGACATTTGGGCATAGGATACCGACCTGTATTTCATGTCTCTCGCAGCCCATCCAAAAGCTTCTAAGGCGTTGATATAATTTTTTTGTGCCCGATATATAATTCCTGCCATATAATTTCCATTCGGATTATATGTGTCCAGTTGAAGTAACCTATTTGCATACTCCAATGCTTCGGTATAATTAGTTCTTCTGTACTCCAATTCCGCCAATTTGGCTAAAGCATCCTGGTGGGAGGGATCTTCATCAATTAATTCTGTCAATTTCGCAAAAGCTTCATCATATTCTCTGAATTTCATTGATTCCCATCCATCCGCGTACAACTTTTGCTTTTCGCGCACTTTCAAATCCTCATCGGATTCAAAAGGTCTTTCAATAATTGTAGCATTCGGATTTGACACATAATATAATTTTCGATCACCAACAAAAACTTCTATATTATCATTAGAATTGACTTCTATTTTTTTGGAAAAAACTTCCATTGGAGTTAAATTGAGATTTGTAGTAAAAATCTCTTTACCTCCTGCCAAAACGGTCAATTTCTCTTCCATTTCCTGCAAAGCGTTTATACCTATATACATCTCACCATCTGACATTTCAACATTCAAAACGCCATACTCAGAAGCATCTACCATTCCACCAATTTCCTTATAAGGGAACCATAATTCCTCCCAACGATCCATTACATAAGGTTCGAAATTGGCTTGAGATATTGGATTGATCTTCCCGGGACTATACTGATTAAATAATCTACCCGCCTGAAATTCTATATATTGACCATCATTATCTGTTAGTAAATCCTCCCATATTCCACCATTTCTTGATTGCGACCACAGCCAAAGTTTTTGACCCGGCATTTCTTCATAAGCAGAGACATGTCCAAAGCCAAATTTACTTTTGTGATAGTACCCACCGAAGAAATCTTTGTAATCTCCAACTACATGAAATGACTTGTGTGGTCCAAAATTATTATTCTTGTAATAGGACAAATTCCTTCCTTCTTCATCTATAGGCCATGGGTTAGCATTCCCATTATGTTCTAAATATTTATTACCTGGAATAAAAAACTCCAAATCCTCTTTTGCTTCAGCGGCGGCAGTCATCCAATTGTAATAGGTTTGGTTTAAAGGCGTAGCGTTATACCAAGATGCCTTAGTTTTAAAATAAGCTTTATCTTTTTGTAAATTAATTTCGACAGTCCATCTGGTTCTTGAAGTTAAATCTAAGGTTCCAACAATACAGCTCACACTGCCATCATTATTTTCTTTTATACTATAATCCACAGGGGTAGCAGTTGCAGGGGAATGCCCAATGATTCCAAAATTGAACTCAATACCACCTGATGTCCAGGGTCCGCGCATGGCAATGTTTCTAAACTTAATGACTTCATTCTTATAAAGAAATTCTTCTCCCGTCTTCTTTTCTATAGCTCCCCATATTTTACCTCCAACTTCAGGTAAAACAAATATCTTTATGTATTCGTTTTCCAGTGTTACAACTTTCCATGCTTTCTTTTTCGCTTTATTCTCATATCCGTTAAATTTAAAATATGGATATATTTTAGTGTTATCTGTTAATATGGGTACGGGATTTGGTGCACTAAATGAATAAGTATCAATCATTTGAATTTCTTCTTTTATAGAGATTGATTGTGAAAAACCATCATGCATTTGAGAAGAGAAGACTAGTAAACATAAAAATTTAATCGCCCATTGCCCTTTTATCTTCAGAGTGCCATTAATTTTTATGAACATGGTTTTTAAAAATTTTATGCGATTATTATATAGTTCGATCTCAAATTAGATTTTATTAATCTCATATTTGATCTTGTTTAAATAAATTTGACTTGAACATCAAACTTCATGACTCCCACCCCTAATTATCCTTACTTAATGAATAGGGTGTATTGTTTGTGTCAGTACCCCATTCCTCATTGGGCGAATCTCCTAATACAAATTTAATAGCTCCGCCACTTTGAATATCTTCAAAGGATAAGTAGGTGTTTTGATAAGCCTTTCCATTCAGGCTTGCCGATTGAATATAAACATTATTCTTAGAGTTATTTTCAGCACTAATTATGAATTTATTTCCATTCTCCAAATTAATTGTCGCTGTTTTAAACAAGGGACTGCCGATTGCATATTGATCTACTCCGGGTGTTACGGGATAAAATCCCAAAGCACTAAAAACATACCAGGCAGATGTTTGCCCATTATCTTCATCGCCACAATAGCCATCGGGTGTGGGTGTATATAATTTCGACATTACATCACGAACTTTCTCCTGTGTTTTATAGGGTTCTCCTGCATAATTATAAAGATAGATCATATGTTGAACAGGTTGATTTCCATGTGCATAATTACCCATATTAACAATCTGCATCTCCCTGATCTCATGAATAGTAAATCCATAATAAGAGGCGTCAAAATCCGGTGGCATCTCAAAAACCTCATCCAGTTTAGCAGTAAAACTCTCATTTCCTCCCATAAGATCAATTAGCCCTTGAATATCGTGAAAAACAGACCATGTATAATGATAGCTGTTTCCTTCGGTAAATGCATCACCCCATTTGAGTGGATTAAAAGGAGTTTGAAAACTTCCGTCTTCATTTTTTCCTCTCATCAGGTTTGTGGTAGGATCAAATAAATTTTTATAATTCAACGACTGCTTAAAATATTTCTTCGCAATGTCATTTTTACCAAGCTTTTCTGCCATTTTTGCAATGGTAAAATCGGCAAAAGCATATTCCAATGTTCTTGCTGCATTTTCATTTATACCTACATCATAGGGTACATAGCCCAATGAATTATAATAATCAACCCCTGCTCTACCTACTGAATTAACGGGCCTACCGTCTGCTATTGTTGCATTCTTCAACATGGCTTCCAACAATATATCGGTATTCATGTTTTTAACGCCTTTTAAAAATGCGTCCGAAATTATGGTTGCAGAATTAGAGCCTATCATACTGTCTCGATGCCCCGGACTTGCCCATTCCGGTAGCCAGCCAGACTCCTTATACGTATTTACAAGCCCTTCCATGATCTTACTGTTCAGATCAGGATACATCATATTAAAAAATGGAAATACTGCACGAAAAGTATCCCAAAAGCCATTATCAGTAAACATATAGCCCGGTAACACTTTGCCATTGTACGGGCTGTAGTGAACTACTTCATTCTGAGCATTAAATTCATAAAATTTTCTTGGAAAGAGTAAAACCCTGTATAAACAGGAGTAAAATGTTTTTAAATTATCGGTATTACCATCAACAATTTGGATTCGATTTAATTCCAATTCCCATTCTTGCTTGGCTTTCTTTTTGGTCTGCTCAAAAGAATCATTCCCAATTTCTCTTTTCAAATTAATCTCTGCTTGCTCAGGACTTATAAATGAAGAAGCAACTTTTACATGGACCACTTCTCCCTTTTTTGTTTTAAAACCAATTATTGCACCAACATGATCTCCTTCATTCTCCGTAGTATTCTCTTGGAGTTCCCAGTTATCTCCCCATGTATGATTCACTTCAAAATCTTTATCAAATTCTGCAACAAAATAGTTGTGAAAATTTTCCGGCACTCCGCCGCTATTGTTTCGGCAATAGCCAATAATCTTTCTTTCTTCGGGAATAATTTTCACCATGGATCCTTTAAAAAACGCGTCCAACATCAAAAATGATTGCTTCGATTCCGGGAAAGTAAATTTAAAGTGAGCTGCTCTTTCCGTGGGAGTAACTTCTGCAACCACATCATAATCCGCCAAATAAACACTATAATGGTGCGGGTGTACGATTTCTGCTTTATGTGAAAACCAGGATCCTCGTTCATCCTCTTTATATTTCAGATCTCCCGTCACAGCCATTAATGAGAAAGCCGCATAATCATTTATCCATGGACTCGGTTGATGCGTTTGTTTGATTCCGCGAATCTTATTTTCATCATATTTATAGGCCCATCCATCGCCCATCTTAGAAGTCATGGGAGTCCAAAAATTCATCCCCCATGGCACAGCTATCGCCGGATAAGTATTACCATTAGACAAACTAAAATCAGAATCTGTTCCCATTAAGGGGTTCACAAAATTGATCAATTCTACTTCATCTATAACTTTATCTTCACTATCATTTACATCTGTATTACAAGAACTTAATGCAAGTAACAAAAACAATAAACTAATTTTATATATTGATTTTTTCATAATTCTTAATTTAATTCCACGGCATTGCCATGACCTCTGTATAATTTTAGTTCATCTTCTAATTCTACTTCCAAAATGGTAACATAGTTATCCATATTCTCTATTACTGGCACTTCAATTCTCAGGATACCCGGAATATTATTCCAGGCCGCTCCACCATTTCTTTCAAAACTCAATTCCTGATCGCTTCCAACAACTTTTATTGATCTTACCTTATTTTGAATACCTCTCAAAGAAATATAGTTTTGAGGCGTATCAAATAAACATAAATAAATTTTTTTACTATCCTTACTTATTAATGTTGGTCCGTAAAAATGACCATCCGGCAGACCTGCCTTGGAATCAAAAACAGCAGTATTATGCTTATTGATCCATTCTCCCAGAGCTAACAATCTCTCTTTTTGCTCTTCAGCAATGGTACCATCTGGTTTTGGGCCGATATTCAGCAATAAATTACCCCCGGAAGCTATCACCTCCACAAAAGTTCTAATTATTTGAGATTTAGGCTTGTAATTTGTATCTGAGGGGTAATAACCCCAGTTATCATTCATTGTCATACAAAATTCCCATGCCCCTTCCGGGCGTACAATTGGGACACCTTGTTCCGGGGTACTGTAATCTCCATAGCTTTTCAGTCTTGAATTGACAATGGTATTTGGATTCCATTTTAATAACGAATCCTTTAAAGACTGGGCCTGCCATTGTTCACTCGATTTTTCCCAATCTCCATCAAACCAGTATAGATCAGGATGAAATTTATCATTTATTTCTTTTAATTGCCCCTTATAGAACCTAATAAACCGTTCCCATGAAGATAATTCCTTTTGATTTTTTTGCGGATAATCTCTTTTAGTGTCCGGTCTTGGAAATACCACGTCATAATCCGGATGCGACCAATCACAAAGCGAAAAGTAGAGTCCCACTTTTAAATTTTCTTTTCTCAATGCGGTTACAAATGGAGCTACCAGATCACTTTTAGCAGGTGTCTTTTCTTTTACGTTCAGCTTGCTCAGCTGGGTGTCCCATAATGCTACTCCATCATGATGTTTTGTTGTAAGTACGGCATACCTCGCTCCTATTTTTTTAAATAGTTTTGCCCATTCTTGGGGGTCGTAATTTTCAGCGGTAAATTCCTTTCCTTGATCCATATAATCTTCATAGCTAATACTTTTATGATACATAGACCAGGACTCTCCTATACCATTTACACCATAAAAGCCCCAATGAATAAAAATTCCCAATTTTGCATCGCGAAACCATTCTAATCGCTCTTCTGAACTTAACTTTTTTTCTTGTCCTGCCATTTGACTACTAACGAGGACAAAAAATATTACCAATGTTTTTAAATATTGCATTTTTTAATCAATTAATATTTCATCAATAAATAACCATACATCTCCGCCACTCGGAGTTCTTTTTAAATTGGTAGCAATAATCTTCACAAATCTTGCATTTAATGCCTTAAACCCAACCTTGAAATCCATAAGCTCCGATTCAGCATTTTTAGCGTAATCTCTTTTTATTCTTCCAACTTCTTTAAAGTTATCACCATCATTGGAAACAAAAACTGCAATTTTAGTCGGAAAATAGATTCCCGGGCCTTGATTTTCTATAGAGCCTATCGTAACTTGATGGATTGACTCTTCTTTTCCAAGATCTATAATTGCTTCCATATCTTTACCTAACCAAGCCTGCCATTGGCCATCATGGAAATTTTTTGTGCCTCTCAAACTATTCACCATCCCGTACTCCCCTGCACCCTGGTAACTGTCATGATACATTTCTTTAAAAGAAACTTTCTTTCCAATGGCCTTATGAAACTTAATAATTTCATTTAACTCTTTACCTATAGGTACTTCATTTTTAAATAATGATGCTTTTATAAGAGTTGTTTCCTTCAACTGAATTGGTTCAAAATATTTTTTTGCCGAAACAGATAATTCACCATCGCCTAAAACATACCTAATATCTGAATCCGTGAATTCATTCTTCAATAACACTTCAACCGATTTATTTTTCAAATTCATCTGTGTGTCCGCTATAACTAAATAGGCGCTTTTGGCATAGTTAATCCCCTGGTATTCATACCTGTTAAACAGATGTGCTATTCTTCTGGAAAAATCATCCCAATCTCTTGACGCCTTCGTACTCCATACAGTTTCCGCCAGTGCAGCAATCCTTGGATAGATCATATACTCGGATTGCTCATTTGTTGAAATATACTCCGACCATAAGTTGGCTTGCCCACCTAAAACATGCGTAGCTTCTTCAGCAGTCATAGATTCTACAACAGGATCAAATGTATACACTTTGCTCAAGGGTAAATATCCTCCCCATGCCAAAGGTTCTTCATTTTGAGGTCCCTGATAATGATCGAAGTAACAATGTGTGCCTGGCGTCATAACAACATCATGCCCCTGTGATGCCGCTTCCAGCCCACCTTTTACACCTCTCCAACTCATTACTGTGGCCTCAGGAGCCAATCCCCCTTCCAAAATTTCATCCCATCCAATTAATTTTTTGTTATGGGAGTTGATGAATTTTTCCATTCTTTTTACAAAATAGCTTTGTAATTCCTCTACATCATGCAATCCTTCAGATCTCATTCTTTCCTGACAATGGGTACAAATCTTCCAATTGGTTTTAGTGGCTTCATCTCCTCCAATATGTATATATTCCGAAGGAAAAAGTTCCATAACTTCCAACAATACATCTTCCAAAAATTCAAAAGTTGAATCCTTCCCAGCACAATAAATATCGGTAATAGGCCAAACACTGCCTGAAGGTACACCAATAGGTTTTTCAAAACAGGATAATTCAGGATAAGCTGCTATGGCACTCATAACATGTGCTGGCATCTCAATTTCAGGAACTACTTGTATTCCTTTGGAAGCGGCATAACTTACAATTTCTTTGATGTCTTCCTGAGTGTAGAACCCTCCGAAATTGGCTTTATCAGTGGGTTTATTCAATATGCGTGCTGACCAACCCGCATCCTCTTGGTCTACTCTAAATCCGCCTATGCTGGTAAGTTTAGGATATTTCTTTATTTCAATCCTCCAACCCTGATCATCAACCAAATGCAAATGCAGTACATTCATTTTATGCAAGGCCAGACCGTCTATTATTTCTTTTACATAATTTTTATCAAAAAAATGACGGGATACATCGAGCATCAACCCTCTCCATTTAAAGCGGGGATAGTCATTTATTTCAAGATTAGGAATGATCCATTCCACATTGGACATTTTTTTTGAACTTTCGATGGTTTCCGGTAATAGCTGACGAATAGTTTCCAATCCATAAATAAATCCAGATTTTCCATTGGCGACAATAACTATATGTTCCTTATTTACTTCTAGTTTATATGCTTCATCTCCAAAGCTCTCATTAATTTTAAATTGCACATAATTCTTCGCTGGAATCGATTCAACAAATTTAAGACTCCATCCTGCTGCTAAATTAAATCTACCTATTAACCCTGCCGCCATTTGTTTTTGAGTTTCGTCACTAACCACAAAAACCGTATTTGCTGAAAAATGAAACACCCCTGTTTTTAGTTTTAACTCAACAGGTTTTGGAATTATTTGAATATCATTTTCTGTAAATACTTTGTCTTTTGAACAAGAGCCCACGCTTACTAGAAGGGTTACTATTATAATTTTATATAAAAAATTCATTGGGCTGTATCAATATTTATTATAATTATTGTAATGTTATTCTATAATATTAGAATCTAAGTAATTTCTTCGTAAGTTATTTTAACTCAAACGTTTATCTCAATTATCCCATGTCATTTTAAAACTGGCATCCTCCATTCTATTTCCTTTGTCTTTATCATAAACAGCATAGTTAAAGCCCGAACGCAAGCTATAACTCCCATAATCTCCATTTTTATTAATAGCTATAAATCCCACTTGTAAATACTCCATATCGCGATGATCTTGATGTTTTGCATAAATTCGTTCAACAATTTCTTTGCAGGCCTCTAAAGGAGATCTTCCTTGTCGCATTAACTCCACCACCATCGCGCTACCCGCTGTTCGAATTACTGCCTCACCTAATCCTGTGGCTGCAGCAGCACCTACTTCATTATCTAAAAATAAACCAGCCCCAATTATAGGTGAATCCCCTACCCGTCCATGCATTTTCCAAGCTGCACCACTCGTGGTACAACCTCCGGATAAATTGCCTTCGCCATCCAAAACCAACATACTAATGGTGTCGTGGTTTTCAATATTGATTACCGGTTTATACTTTGATTCTTCTAACCATTTTTTCCAATCTTTTTCTGATTGAGCAGTTAATAGATTCTCCGGCTTAAACCCCTGAGATAATGCAAATTGTTTAGCTCCTTCACCGGAAAGCATGATATGAGGTGTTTCCTGTAAAACTTTTTTTGCAACAGAAATTGGATGTTTGATGTCTTGTAAAAAAGAAACAGATCCACAATCGCTATTATGATCCATAATGCAGGCATCTAAAGTAACTTTACCCTCTCTATCCGGCAATCCACCATAGCCAACACTTCGAACTTTTGGATCTCCCTCAGGAATCCGAACCCCTGCTTCGATAGCATCCAGAGCCGATTTCCCAGATTCAAGGAATTTCCAGGCCTCTTCATTTGCCGGTAAACCGTGATTCCATGTTGAAATTATTAATGGTTTATTTTGCACATTAGCTAAAGGTTTTTCTGAATTTATTTCTACATCCTGTGAATTTGCATATCCATATACAGTGCTTATTCCAATAGTGCCCAAGGCTGCCTTTTTAATAAAATCTCTTCTGTGCGACATAAAATCTGGTTTTAATTATAAACAACTGACGATAAAGCCATTGCATTTTTTATGTTTTTATTTGGTTGATCTCCCATTGTAAAAATTAGCAAGCCTCCATCAGTAATTTCTTTATGAGTAATATAACTTCTTTGAATTTTTTCTCCGTTCAAAGAAATGGACTCGATATATTTATTGTTAGATGAATTATTTTTTACCTCCATTTTAAACTGTCTTCCATTTTCTAAAAAAATTGTTGCTCCGTCATAAAGAGGAGATCCAAAGCTATAAATTCCCTGGGCCGGATTTACAGGATAAAATCCTAAAGCACTTAATATATACCATGAAGACATTTGACCACAATCTTCATTTCCGCAATGACCATCAGGCGTGTTGTGGTATTGTGTTTCTAAAATTTCTCTAACTAATTCTTGTGTTTTCCATGGTTTTTCAAGATAATTATATAAATACGCCACATGATGACTCGGTTCGTTTCCATGTGCATATTGCCCGATCATACCGGTACTGAAAATAGGCAAATCATCATCAGGTAAAGGCTCAAGCGTAAACATGGTATCCAATTTTTTCTCAAATAACTCTTTACTTCCAACAATATCTACAAGGCCCTCAATATTTTGGGGAACCGACCAAAAATACTGCCATGCATTACTTTCACAATAATATGGTGAATATTCCTTTGGAATAAATTCCCTGAGAAAATCTCCATTTTTAAGTTTGGGCCTCATAAAGGTACTAACAGAATCGTAAACATTGCGCCAATTTTCAGATCTCTTTAAAAAATATTGATAATCTTCCTGCTTTCCCAAATCTTTTGCAAACTGTGCTATACACCAATCGTCATAGGCATATTCTAAAGTTTTTGAAACGGACCAGTTTTCATGATGTTCATCAACCGGAATAAATCCTAAGGCTGCATACGAATCAATTTGTCTCTCCTTAACCATAGCGCTATTCACACAAGCTTCATAGCCCAGCGCAACGTCAAAATTTTCAATTCCTTTAAAATAGGCATCTACAACAACAGGTACCGCATGGTAGCCAATCATCATATTTGTTTCATTACCCTGCATCGACCATACCGGTAATAATCCCGTTTCCTTATAATGCGCCAATAACGAATTTATCATATCAGAAACTCTATCCGGATGCAAAATAGTGTATAATGGATGTGCGGCTCTGTAGGTATCCCATAAAGAAAAAGTGTCGTATCTATCAAAACCATTGGCATGCATTATTGTATCGTTCGCCCCTTTATAATTACCTAAATTATCACTTAATAATGTTGGAGCTAACATGCTCTGATATAGCATAGTATAAAATATATATTTTTTATTTTTATCTGAAGTTTCAATCTTTACTTTTTGCAATTCTCTCTCCCAAATTCCATCAGCTTCTTCCTTGTAAAGCTCAAAATTAAAATTGGGAGCCTCTAATATTAAGGATTGATGCGCTCCTTCAATATTTGCTGTTGACAAGCCGGTTTTTACAATTATTTCTTCACTATCAGTTGTAATATAATTCAATGAAATTTTAGTTTTTCTACCCTTTACAGGAGAATTAGCTAGTGAATCATTGGAATAAATATTATAAGTATTAAATGGCTTAGATAGTTTTATTACAAAATAGACACGTTGGTCCCTTGCCCAACCTGTAGATTTCCTGTAGCCCTCTATAGTGTTGTCGTCGACCACCTTAATATATGTATCCACCGGGCTATCCCAATTTAAAGCATATCCTAAATCTATATGAATTTGGGTCAAAGAATCTTTTGGAAAGGTATATCTGTGAATACCAGTTCTCAGAGTAGCGGTTAGCTCTGCCTTAATACCATAATCCAGAAGATCTACAGCATAATAGCCGGGAGAAGCTGTTTCTTTTTCGTGAGAAAAATGTGAAAACGGTTTGTAATTGTTCTCCTTAATTTTATCGTTAAACCGACTATTTGTTGGCATTACTAAAATATCATATAGATCTCCTGCTCCTGTACCAGTCAAATGCATATGCGAAAAACCCGTAATGATCGAGTCCTGATAATAATACCCGGCAATTCTATCCCACCCTGGTATTCCAATATCCGGGCTTAGTTGAACCATTCCGAATGGAATAGTTGCTCCGGGATAGGTATTTCCCGGTCCGTCCGTTCCAATAAAGGGATTTACCAAACCAGTTAGTTTTTCTTTTTCTTGCTTATAACAACCCGTTAATAATAAAACAAGAAAAAAGTAAAATACCAGTTTGACACTTTTCATTCAATATTATTTAAAATTATCCTTAGCCCTTCTAATTACTGTTATATGTTCGGGATTTAAGGCTGAACCATCAAAAAAAAGTTATTCCTTTTGCACCGTTATTTTTAGCTAACATAATCGCATCTTCCAATTCTTGCCTTGACTTAAATGGAGGAATAAAAATCCCTGTATTGATTCCAATTCCAGTTCCTTTGACATCTTCTACTCCTTGTTTCGTGGCAAAGCCTATCCAATCGATCTCTTCATTATAAAACCCGTGATATATCATTGGATATACTTCGTCAATAGTCCATTTATCCCACCTTTGACGTACCATATGATCTGCCATCTCAGGATAAGGAAAAACAGCAGCTGTTAGTTTCTTATCATGTTTATGTGCTATTTTATAAGCGTCATTTACAATGTCTCTAACTCTATTCAACCTAAACTGCTTCCATTCCATATCGATAGAAATATTTTTACTTTCCAAAGGATTTTTATGGTGCAGTTTCTCAAATTCCGCGATACAAACATCACAATAGCAGAAATCAAATTCCGGCATTTCCGTTTCTTGTTTTAAATTATATTTGGGTAATAGTCCAATCGGTAAGAAAATATCTGAGTAACGTATATAATCTAAATGTACACTTTCAATTCCATCAACTTTAGCCAAGCCTTCAATCAATCCTAATATATGATTTCGGGATGCCTCTCTTGTAGGACATAACCACTGGTAATAATCAACGTACGGTCTTGTATCATAGCAGGAATTACCTTCTTTGCTCACTGCATACCATTCCGGATGCTGCAAAGCAATAGAATCTCCCGGCCGATTCATTGTCATAATCCAAGCATGTACTTTTAAGCCTTTTTCCTTTGCAATAGGTACAATTCTGTTTAAAAGAACCGGATCTGTATTCGTATTGATCAACACTTCATCAATTCCTGCATTTTTATATTTTTCAAATTCCTTTGCATAATCTTCATTAGATTTCTTTGCATTGGCCGTTGTCCACACCCCAAATTCAAAGGAAGTGGCAGAATCCGGGCTTTTCTTTTCACTCTTGTTCTCCTTATTATTCGTACAGGAAACAATTACAGCCATTATTATGATAAATATTATTTTGGATCTTCTCATTATTAAACTATTTAGAAATGAATTTTCCATCTTCTTTAAGGATTAATGTTTTTTTTGTAAATGGACTTATTATAACAATATTATAGCCTGTAATATGGTTTTCCAACATTGGTATCAAGGTTTGATTTTCAACAACTATAGAAGAGGTTATTAAATCGTCAGGTGTTGTGGCATAAGTGTTATGAACATTATAATAAGCTTTTTGAGCCCGGTGTAATTTGTACATCTCCCATTTAATTTTTTCGTCATTGGAAATTGTAAAACTATCCTGTTTTCCAGCTTCTTTGGAAGAGAAATAAACATAACCCCATTTCTCCGGTTCATGAATATTTATTACTCCTGTTGGTGACCAAACCCAATTATACTCCGGTAAAAATTTTCCGTTAGCATCTTTTTTCCTTTGGTATTCTCCATTTTTAATATCGTGCTGCCAGTTAACACGAGAAAAATTCAGTCTCCAGAACTGATCACGAGGTATAATATCCTGAGAATAACCGGTCTTAAAAGTACTCCATGGAATTGCCATTTCAATGAACCATTCCTGATCAATATCTGTTGGATCGTTCAGAGTCCCATTTACATGAATAGCAGATTTCAATCCTATTATATCCCAATCATTAATAACAGCATTCCCTTCTTCTCTATATGGTTTGGTAATAAATAAATCCCAGGCTGTGTTTAAAACATTGGTCTCTATCTCATAATAATTGTGTGTATCTCCATCCGGATCAATAAAAACTTCAAAATCATTATTGTAAAATATCACAACATCTCTTTCTGTAATATCTCCCCAAACATGAGGCTCTTCCAGTTTAGCGAGTATATAAAGATACTTTTCATCCCAAAGAATTTTCATTTGAGTTTTATATTTCGGTGTTTTAATTCCTTCTATATCAATATAATCACCCGACCAATTTACCTGGCCCCATGCCTTATCAAAATCTCTACCATCAATTTCTATCTCCTGCAAGGTTTTATGAGCAATATAAATGCTCGGGTCTCTCAAGTTTTGAGAAATTCCAACAGTTGAAAAAAACATGAACAGCACAAAAGTTATTCTTAGTCTCATGATACTTCAATTTTAATTTATAAACTATTCTCTTTTGTATATTGGATCACCTCGCTTATGCTGCCAAAAGCAATTGCTACAACTGTATCTGCGGCACCATAATAAATAACTACCCTATCCTTTTCTATATCTTGTAAAGTTGCACATGGAAAAACAACATTTGGTACATCACCAACTTGTTCATACAATACAGAAGGTGTTAATAAATAGGATTGTGTTCTGTATTTAACAATATTTGGATTGTTCTTATCCAATATTGCCGAACCTAATGCATATCGAAAACCATTACAAGTGGTAATGACACCATGGTAGAACATCATCCAGCCTTCATCAGTTAAAAAGGGTACGGATCCTGCTCCAATTTTAGTGCACTGCCATGCACTATCTTTGAATGATGTGGGTGACATTATATGGCGATGCTCACCCCAATACTTCATGTCAGGGCTATAACTTAAATAAATATCTCCAAATGGCGTATGACCATTATCACTAGGACGACTCATCATAGCATACTTACCATTAATTTTTTCAGGAAACAGAACACCGTTTCTGTTAAAAGGTAAAAAAGCATTTTCATTTTGAAAAAACTCTTTAAAATCAAAAGTATATCCTATCCCAATAGTTGGCCCATTATGCCCTTCACACCATGTAATCCAATAACGATCCTCAATGAAGGTAACTCGAGGATCATATTTGTAATCCACATGTACTTCCTCAATATTTCCAGATTTAAAAGCTATAGGGTCATGATTAATACTCCAATTAATACCATCATCACTAAGTCCTGCAAAAATATTCATTTGTACAGCTTTATTATCACATCTAAAAACACCGGCAAAGCCATCTCCAAATGGCACCACTGCACTATTAAAAATACTATTTGAAGAAGGGATTTGATCTCTTTGAATTATAGGATTTTCTGAATATCGCCACAATACATCCGAACTATTTTTAGGTCTTTCCTGCCAGGGAATATCTTTAGGTTTCATAAATCTTATTTTTATTTTTGAATGCGACGAACTCTATCTAACCAAGTAAATTTCAATATAATACTAGTAATTATAAATACTGCCAAAACAATTCCTGTTTTTTGGTAATCTCGAAATACCAAGTAAATAGGCAGTAAAATCATAGATGACTGCCAAATAATACCGACAATAACGTTTAACATATCCAGCCAAAAATCATTATTTTTTGTAAACTCATTATCTTTATCTTTCAATTGTCTGTAGACAGGCTCCCACCATCCCCATGGTTTTACATTTTTATAAAATGCCTTTAGAGTTTCCATATCCGTTGGTTTTGTCAAATAGGTTCCCAAGAAAGAACCGAGCAATGAAAAACCAAATATTATTGGAAATAAATATATAGCCGGAATACTAATTAATTCATAAAAGAAGGAACCTTCATCTAAATTGCTTTTATTTTGCTCCAGAAAATACTGGGTTGATGCAATAATCAATCCTGCCAACATTCCCCAAAAATATCCCCAACCATTAAATCGCCACCAGATCCATTTTAAAAAATTGGCCGCAACATAGCCCCCAAAAAGAGCACTCGTAATCCATAAAGTGAGAGAATTTATTGAGTTGGCAAAGAACCCCATAAAAACACCGAGACTTACCACTAAAAAAGAAGCTAAATAACTTACTTTGATATAATGTTTAGGAGTAGCTTCCGGTTTGAAGTATTTCTTATAAATATCATTTACTATATAAGCAGGGCCCGCATTTACAAATGCAGAGAAGGTGGACATAAATGCAGCTAACAAACCTGCCAAGAGCAAACCTTTAAGGCCTACAGGAATATGAAAATTAATAACTTTTGGCAATAACAGCTCCAATTCACTTCCTGAAAGCGCACCGTTGCTGGCATATTCAGGACCAAGTGCTACGATTGCAATTAGTACAATTCCGGCGATTAACAAATATCTGGGAATAAACAATATCAGATTGGTAAAACCACTCATATAAGCAGCCTCTTTGACTGTTTTTGTTGATAAGATCCGTTGAAAATCGAAACTTGGCGTTGGGCCGGCTAAACTCGCAAAGAATCCTTTAAACAGTGTCATCCCGATAAAAGCACCAAACATTTTATAGCCTTCAGAATCAATGAGATCATTAAAAGCTTTATAGTTTCCTGTCCAGTGTTCCCCTAATTCCCAACCAAAAAATACATTTTTCCATTCTTCAGTAATAATAGAATTTACTTCTATATCGCTTATTACAAAAAAAGTGTAGCCTGCGACTATAACACCTGCAATAACCATAATTATATACTGTAACACTTCTGTTGCAACAACCGAAAACATTCCACCTTTTATGGTATATATTGTTGTTAGAGAGATAATTATCAAAGCATAGCTTTGCGCAGAAGTTAATAATAATTGGCTCCCAACCATAAAATCCATATCCCATGGTAGAATAATGGTCATGAATTTCCCTACGCCTTCAAAAAAATAAGCTATAAACCCTATTGCAGCAACAATAGCAAAAATTGCAACAATAATATGTGAAGCTCTGCCTGCCTTGCCATCACCAAATCTTGTCAAGATCCATTCGGATCCTGTCATAATATTTGATCGCCGTATCCAAACTGCCAAAAACATCATTACGAAGATCTGATTCCAAATTGGCCACATCCACATAAACATAAAACTTTTGGCCCCATATAAAAAGAGTATTCCAACCATCCATGCGGTACCAGACACATCGAACATCCCGGAACCATTACTCAAGCCCAAGAAATACCATTTAATATTATTACCTCCTAAGAAATACGAATTTAATCCCTTTGAAGCCTTTTTAGACACCCAAATTCCCACAAAAAGAGTGACTAAAATATAAAGTATAATTATCGAGCTATCAATTATATTCATTTTCTATTTTATTATTTTAATATTCCCCAACTTTCATTTGGTTTACTCCCCATTACAAACTTGAGTGTACCTCCCTGTAATAATTCTTTATGAGAGATATTCGTCCTGTTAAATTCTTTTCCATTTAAAGTTGCCGATTGAATGTATATATTATTATCAGAGGTGTGTTCTGCAATAATGGTAAAGGTTTTCCCCTCTGAAATATTTATCGTAGATTTTTCAAATATTGGACTCCCGATTTGATATTCGGCAGAAGCAGGATTAAAAGGGTATAATCCCATTGCACTAAAAACATACCAAGCTGACATTTGACCACAATCTTCATTTCCACTCAGCCCATCGGAACTTGTACCATATTGTGTTTTCAAAATTTCTCTCACCCAGTATTGTGTCTTCCATGGCTTATTTGCGAAATTATACATATATGCAATATGATGACTTGGCTCATTTCCGTGAGCGTATTGTCCTATTAATCCCGAAATGTCCACAGAAACATTATCACCGGTGATTTCCGATGATTCGGTGAATAATTCATCCAATTTATCTGTAAACCTATCATTCCCTCCATGCATTTCAATTAATTCCTTGGTGTCATGCAAAACAAACCAACTGTGTTGCCATGCATTTCCTTCTGTATAATCCGCATGTATTCGATGGGCTGAATATTTAGGGTCAAAAGGCTCATGCCAAGAATCTCCCTTCTCAGACTTTCCTCTCATAAATCCTGTTTCACGATCAAATAATGCCTGGTAAGCTTTCGACCTTTGCAAGAAGTGCTTATAATCTTCATCTTTCCCCAATTCTTTTGCAATTTGAGCAACACACCAATCATTATAGGCATATTCAAGAGTTATCGTAACTGATTCATCCAACAAATTGTACGGGATGTATCCGTATTCTTTATAGAACTCCAATCCTCTCTCGTCCTGCATCATTGTAGTTTTTACTGCCTCATATGCTTTTTCAATATCAAAGCCACTAATACCTTTTAAATAGGCCTCAGCAATAACTGGAATTGAATGGTACCCCGTCATGGTATTTGTTTCATTGGCATACAAGACCCAAACAGGCAATTTTTTATTTTCTTCATAATATACCAGCATCGAATTGATGATATCTGAGACTTTTTCCGGCTCTAAAATTGTCAGCAAAGGTTGTTCTGCTCTAAAAGTATCCCATAGGGAAAGTGTGGAATATACAGTGAAATTATCTGCTATTGCGATGGTGTCATTTGATTTTCTAAATGCTCCATTGCTATCGCTAAAAGTTACAGGTGCCACTTGCGTATGGTATAGAGCGGTGTAAAAGATCGTTTTTAAAGAATCGTTTGGGCTTACTATAGTGATTTTTGATAACTTATCATTCCATAGATCCTTTGCATCATTTTTTACTTTATTAAAATTAAACTCTCCCCTGTGATCTGAAATATTGTCCAAAGCATTGTTCACGCTCACTGAGGATAAGCCAACTTTCACCTCAACTATATCATTATCAGTCGAATTGAAGAAAATTTGTGCAGAAGTTTTTTCTCCCGAAACCTCATTATTCTCTGGCAGATAACTACTGTCTTTTACAAGATCGTATTTAGTAATTGCTTTTGAAAATTTTGCTATAAAAAAGACCTTTTGGTTTTTTGCCCATCCTGTGCTATATCTGTACCCAGAAACGGTAAACTGGTCTTCAATTTTAATGTTTGAAGCAACAGTCCTATCCCAATTTATGGCAAACCCTAGATCAATTATAACAGATTGCACATCATCCTTTTTAAATGTATACCTGTGGAAAGCCGTTCTTAGATCTGAAGTAAGCTCTGCTTTTATATTGTGATCTTTCAGGAATACACTATAGTATCCTGTTTCAGCGGTTTCCTCTTTGTGTGAATACGTTGATTTATATGGCAGATCGTCTCTGGAGGTAACTGGCAGCGTTAGATCCACTTTCTTATTAACCGGCATTAATCGAACATCATTTAAATCTCCTATTCCGGTTCCGCTAAGGTGTAAGTGACTAAAGCCAATCATTATTGAGTCTGAGTAGTGGTATCCGGAACACCAATCCCATTTTGAGATGCCATTATCAGGACTTACCTGAAGCATGCCAAATGGCACAGTGGCACCCGGATAAGTATGCCCATGCCCGCCTGTACCAATGAAAGGGTCGACAAATTTAGTTAAGTAGATATTTTTATCTTCCTCATCATTAACGGCATTTTTACAAGAATGTAATATCAGAACTGGAACTAAAAAATATAATATGTATATTTTTTTCATGATAATAGATTGTTTTTATCTAAACATTAGCAATTTCAAAATATCGATTTAGATTATAAATATTTATAATTTAAATTGTTTTTAAAATTAAATTAGACGTACGGCATAAAAACAAGGTTTAACATCGTGAAATATACTAAAGAGCTGCTTTATTTAGAATAATTGAGCTATAGGGTCGTCTTTTTGGGATATACTATCAAAATTATATTTAGGTATTATGATTTTATACCTGGAGGAAGGCATACACAAGCGGAATTGAGAATATTGTAAATTTAAAACTACTTATATTCTCAATGACTAATAATTTAGATTTATTCTTTAAATAAGGCTGCTGCGCCCAACATAGCAGCGCTCTCTTTTAATTTGGAGATTTTAATATCAGTTTTTACTTTTCTAACCTGTAAACCTTCCAGCAAACTTGGTTTAAAAAATTCATAGGCTTCTGATATATTACCTCCCAATATAATAACTTCTGATTCAAAATTCTTTAGATGTGGCGCTAAACAATCTGCTAAGTTCTCTCCAAACAATTTGAATAGGTTTAATGCATTGATATCAGCTTCTTTTGCCATTTTTGCGATCTCTCTAACTCCCTCTACCTTTATATTATATAACTCGTTATATTTACCTACAAACCAACGTGTTGAAAAATAGTCATCAGCAATTCCATCTTTGTATGGAATGTGCCACAGGCATCCACTGTCCGGAACTGAAGAACCCTCATCAATCGCTTTACCATTATTAATAAATGACGAACCAAAGCCAGTTCCTAATGTTATTGTTACCGTTTTATTATAGCCTTTACCACTTCCGTACCAAAACGATCCAAGGGCAAATGCCGTTGCATCATTAATGAATTTTATTTTATCAATTGCCAGTTTTAAGCTGATGGACAATTCCTTTTTTAAATTTACATCCTTCAAATACACAAATTTTTGATTAGAATTATCGTACAGACCAATTCCATTCTCATAATCAAATGGACCTGGTATTGCTATTCCAATACCAAGAAATTGCCCTTCCTTCGGAAGTAGTTTCTTACAGTTTTCTATTGCTTGTGTCCATGCTTTTATAATAATTTCACGCTTTGATGAATTATCTACTTTCACACTAACAAGGGAATTTTTCTCAATATATCCTGATGCTACATCCACTATTCCACAGCTGATATGACTTCCACCTATATCACAGCCAATACTATATCTCTTTTTATTATTCATAAATTCTAATTAATATTTAGGACATTTGACTTCATTAGGCTTTTAAGAATATAACCTTAAAATTATTCCATAAAATTAGAGAAAAATTATCCTAGCAACGACAATATTTCGCCAAAGAACAAATATCGCCCTACGAAGGGATATATATTACATTTATGAAGCTAAACAGTTTTCTATTTGATTGTCAGTACGTGAGTTATTCTAATAACAAGCCAAGTAAATGAAGTTAATAGCTTAACAAAAAAAATAGAAAAACAAGATCAATAAATCAATAGTTCAATAGTTCTTGTAATTCTAATTCAAATCTGCCCAAGGGTAAATAAGCCTCTTCTAAGGCGCTGGCAAACGGAATTGGCATTTCCAAACTAGCAACCCGCCTCACTGGTGCATCTAAATATCCGAAACAATTTTCCATTAATAAAGAGGAAATATCAGAAGCAATTCCTCCAAATAAACTATCTTCTTGCAGTATAATGGCTCTCCCCGTTTTTTTTACTGAAGCAAATATAGTCTCAGTGTCTAGTGGCTGTAAGGTGCGCAGGTCAATTATATCAGCAGAGATATCAAGTTCTTTAGCAGTTTTTAAGGCCCAATGAACTCCTGATCCATAACTGATAACAGTAACCCTTTCACCCTTAGTTAACAAAGAAGCTTTTCCAAAGGGTAGCGTATAATAATCTTCCGGAACCTCTTGATAAATAGAACGATACAATTGTTTATGCTCAAAAAACAAAACCGGATTAGGATCTTCGATCGAAGTTGCCAAAAGCCCTTTAGCATCGTAGGGAAATGCCGGATATACTATTTTTAGTCCTGGTGTTTTTGTAAACCAGGCCTCATTTGTCTGGCTATGGAATGGCCCAGCACCCACACCCCCACCACATGGCATTCTTAGGACAACGTTACTATTTTGCCCCCATCGATAATATGATTTTGCCAAGAGGTTGACGATAGGATTAAAACCGGAAGCTGCAAAATCTGAAAATTGCAATTCAACAACCGACTTCTGGCCTCCTATGGACAATCCAAAGGCGGTTTCAATTATAGAAGACTCACAGACCGGTGTGTTTCTAACTCGTTCCTTACCAAATTTTTTAAAAAATCCATCTGTAATTTTAAAGACCCCTCCATACTCTGCAATGTCCTGACCCATTATAACAAGATCCTTATGCTTCTCCATGGCTTGTTGTAATCCTTTGGAAATTGCATCAATCAATCTGATTTTTGATGTTTTATTACCTGGAATCACTTCATGAAATTGGAACTTTTTAAATACATCTCCTAATTCTGTCTTTAGATCAAATGTTACCTCCGGTTCCTTGAATGCCAGTTCCAAATTGCGATTTATTTCGTGTATGATCTCTTTTTTGAATTTTACTTCGAGTTCTTCCGAAAGGATCTTTTCATTTCTCAGGTATTCTTGAAAATTTTCTATAGGATCTTTGGATGCCCAATGATCAAGCAAGTCCTTTGGAACATATTTTGTGCCACTCGCTTCTTCATGACCTCGCATTCTAAAAGTTTTGAACTCAATAAGAACTGGTCGGGGGTTAGTTCTTATATCCTGAACAATTTTACTAATTGAAGAATATACTTCGATTATATTATTCCCATCAATAATAATACTCTCCATACCATAACCAATTCCCTTATCGGCAATATTTTTACATTTAAATTGAGTACTAGATGGTGTGGATAGTCCATAACCATTATTTTCAATGCAAAATAGTACAGGTAAATTCCATACGGCGGCCACATTGAGCGCTTCATGAAAATCACCTTCACTGGTACCTCCTTCACCGGAAAAAACAGCTGTTACTTTATTATTACTCTTAAACAGATTGGATAGCGCTATACCATTGGCAACTCCAAGTTGAGGACCCAAATGAGAAATCATACCAACTATATGATATTCGTTAGTTCCGAAATGAAATGATCGATCTCTTCCTTTGGTAAAACCGTTGCGTTTACCTTGCCATTGCAAAAATAATTTATCTAGTGGAATTTTTCTTGTTGTAAATACCCCTAAATTCCTATGCATTGGTAAAATATACTCATCTTTTTCTAAAGCCAGAGTAATACCTACGGATATTGCCTCCTGACCGATTCCAGAGAACCATTTTGAAATTTTTCCTTGCCGTAATAGTATCAACATCTTTTCTTCAATCAATCTCGATAAAAGCATTGATTTATAAAGTGTTAATAATTGTTTTTGACTAATTTCCTCTTTATTGAATTTAAAATCCATCTAATTAATTGCCTCGACAATTTATTTAATCAAAATAATCTCAAAATTTCTATAAAAAAAACCCTCAAAACCAAAATTTTGGAAGTATGAGGATCTTATGAACAAATGTAATATTACTTAAAAAGAAATTTCTTTGAAAATTTTATGCATCAATCGTTTCTTATCATTAATCACCTCTTCTAAGGAAATGGAAGTTTCTGTTCTTTTAATACCAGGGATTTTATCGAGATCGAAGATAATCTCTTTAGCATGTCTGGTATTTTTCGCTCTTATTTTACAAAATATTGAAAATTTACCGGTTGTGAGATGAGCAACAGTTACCTCTGGAATTTTCAGTATTTCATCAATAGTACTCATAGTACTTGATGAATTCTCTAAAAATATTCCAACATATGCAATAAAAGTATAGTCCATTTTATTGTAATCTACACTCAAAGTGGAACCTTTTATTACTCCTTCTTCCTCCATTTTTTTTACTCTAACATGAATTGTACCAGCAGAGACTAATAGATTTTTCGCAATATCAGTAAAAGGAGTACGTGCGTTTTCTATTAACGTTTCTAGAATTTGATGGTCCAGTTCATCTAATTTGAATTTTGCCATATTGATATAATAAAATAATTTTTGTAAATATCTTAAAAAAAATCGAAATAAATAGTGTTTTCTGCAATTTATAATGGCAAAAAATATATTTTCACTAATAATAGCTACTTTTTTAAGTATGTTTTAATGTCTTCTTCATTTTTAAAAATAAGATTGGTATCGCTTATTATTTTATTGGCTCTATAATTAGAAAGTTTTTCAATTTTATCAACTCTTGGCACAAAATGCAGTATCTTCTCTCCTAATTTTTCATCGAAAAGAATACCTACATCTGTTTTATTACCCTTGTATTCCACATCTTTCAAAATGATATCCAGATAATTTTTTTCATTATCCGGTATTGAGAAATAGCCTTTATAATCATTTTTATTGGTACCATTCGAAATGAACAGTACCCCTTGTAACAATGCGAAAAATGTAATTTTTCGTGTAATTTCTCTTTGATAATCATCATTGAAATGGCCTGACTCAATTAAAATCGTATTGTATCCCATCTTTTGAAAATTGTCACCAGTCGCAGTGGGATAAAACTCATCCGTATATCTTCCAACTTGATTAGGAATAACATTTTGGAGAAAATTATTCATAGAAACAATAACTTCCATGGTATTCTTCCTTCCTTGAGTTATTCTCCTGCTCTTTTCCTCAGATGGTGCCAAAAAGGATATGGTTGCCGGATCGTTATTCTTACCTACACTAAAAATAGTTCTTTGGTCGTGCATATTAAAGCAGTAATCCGGCTGAAAATCATTTACAGTTTTTTGCAATAGCTTACTCTCCAAAGCTTTTTTATCAATAAAATCCCTATTTAAATCTATTTTTTGAGCATTTAACCTTGTATAGGCCTCTGCACCATCAGGGTTGAGCATTGGAATGCATTTTATAGTACAATTATCGAGTATTTGATCTCTTATATCTGCATGGCCGCCTGGTTTATCCAAAAATCTTAGCAAATCAAATAACGCTTTTGTCCCGGTACTTTCATTACCGTGCATTTGTGTCCATATAATTATTCTAGTTTTCCCTTTCCCAACTTGCAGATTATATATGTCTCTATTTTGATAAGAATACCCAGCGAGTTTAACTTTAAAAATATTTTTCATGGTTTCGATTATTGGGAGAATTTGTCCCAATGTTATCCATCTACCAGAAATTTTATTTTGATAATTTTTAGAATACCAACCTTCTAATTTCTCAATTTCAATTCGTTTCATTTTACAAATGTAAACAAACCTTTTTTTACAATTGTAAATAGGAGTATTGGAGCAAACCTTTACAATTGTAAATTATTCTACCGGAAATATTAAAAGTAAATTAAGGTCGTATAAGAAAATTTTATATGAATATAGAAAAATTATGTACTGTATTTATATTCAGATTGTATAATGCTATTATATGAAGTAATACATGAATTATATAATTATTATAAAGGATAGTTTTATACATTATTTTGACATCTCATCATCTTTAATTACATTTGTAAACTAAAATATTGATTACAATGGTAAACAGTGCTGATTTCGTGTATCGAGTGAACAAAATCATGGATTATTACAATTTATCTCCCTCTTCTTTTGCCGATAAAATCAAAGTGCAAAGATCCAGTATATCTCATTTGCTCTCCGGAAGAAATAAGCCCAGTTTAGATTTCGTATTGAAGGTTATTAAGGAATTCGATACGGTAGATTTATATTGGCTGCTAAATGGCAAAGGCACATTTCCTAATAAGATTCACTCCTCTTCCATCTCTGAGCGCTTAAAAAATAAAGACCCTATTCAGGAAAAAGGACAAGCAGTAACTGACATAATTGAATCTCAATCCAAATTCAAAAAAATTGAGAAAGTCTTATTATTTTATTCTGATGGTACTTTTAAAGAATATGTTCAATAAAAAATCCTCAAAAAGTAGGATTCTTCTTGAGGATTATAAATTATATAGAATTAATTACTATTGCATTTCCTTTTGTGCTCCTTTAACTATTTCTATTAAAACATCCTTATTGGCATAATTAGATTCTTCTTTTAAAGCTAAAATCTGTTGCAGAACCTGACGAGCCATCTTATCCGCTCCAAATTGAGCATACTGCTTACCAACTTGTACAAAGGAATCTACCAAATTTTGAGTAGCTTGTACATTATCGCTCGGAGCAACCCATTGAAAACCTTCTTTATATATATTCTGTGTTTCTTTATCTTCTGTAAAGAACATCCCCGTAATTAAATTATCCGCTACGAATGGCATATGGGCCTCTGTTCTATCTTTAATGTAAATTGGTATTAAAGCACTCTTCATACCTTCCATCTCTTCTTTGTTTGAAATAGAATTTACGAAGGTCATTGCTGCCTCTTTATCAATTTTATACAATGCAGATAGCGCACTTCCTTTAACAGCATTAGACTTGCTTAGAAGGGCCTGTTTATATATGGACACATACTTAGGGTTATCTAAAATTTTCAATTTTGAAATTGCAGCTGCTCGAACCAATGTTTTTTCATCATTTACAGCTATTTTTTCGATTATTTTTATTGCATTTTTTGAATTTGTCTTAGAAACATCAATTTTATTGATCGCCAGTATTCTTAATCCGTAAAATGAGTCGTTTAACGCCTCTGTCAGGGTCTCAAACGCTATTTCATCGCTTTGATTACCCTCCAATCCTTCAATTGCTTCCCTGCGATCTAAATACTTTTTCCCATGCTTATATTGATAAATATAGTTTTCTTTCGACTTATGATCCGTAATCTCAGCTAACAAAGTTTTACTTGCTCCAACGTTAACCCACTTCGGCTTTTTATTATATTTAAACGAAAATGCTTCTTCTTTTTTAGTCACCCAAACGTCATAGACTTTCGGGGTGCCGTCTTCATATACCTCCACGATCAAAGGAAATTCGAAACTATTTTCTTGTAGTTGAGATACTTTTACCGTTACCATCTTTGCTTCTTCACTGTAGACATAACTTATATCCAATTTTGGATGGCCATTGCCATAATACCATTGATTAAAAAACCAATTAAGGTCTTTTCCACTTATTTCCTCAAGAGCTATCCTTAATTTATGTGCTTCTCCCGTTCCATACATATTATCCTTTAAATATAACTCTAAACCAGCTTTAAAAGCATCATCTCCCACATAATTCCTAAGCATGTGTAATACGGCACCACCCTTATTATAGGAAACTGCATCAAACATATCTTCTCTGGTTTCATAATAGAATCGAACCAATTCTTTAGATTCATTACCACTATTAAAATACCCCTGAACCTCGTCATACCAATGAGAGTCTGCATAATCCTCGCCATATTTAAATTCAAGCCATAAATATTCACTATAATTTGCGAAAGATTCGTTAACGGTTAAATTACTCCAGCTCTCTGTGGTCACTAAATCGCCAAACCAATGATGAAATAATTCATGGGCAATTACAGTCTCCCAGGTATTTTCATCTATCAGATCGCCTGGTTGTTGATAGGCCATTTCACCATGAAGTACGGCAGTAGTATTTTCCATAGCACCGCTAATATAATCTCTTCCAACAATCTGTGCGTATTTTGGCCAGACATAATCAACGCCCGTATAGTCAGAGTAGAACTGGATCATCTCTGGAGTTAAGCCAAAAATATCCATGGCATAGGGTTCATATTCCTTTTCTACATAATAATCCACATCAATCTCCTTCCACTTATCTTTTACAATGCTGAACTCCCCAACAGCCATAAAGAACAAATAGGGTGCGTGTTTTTGATCCATAGTCCAATAATCAGTTCTTGTACCGTCCTTATTTTCAGTTTGTTTTTCCAAGAGTCCATTAGAAAGTGTCACGTACTTATTAGGGACGGTAATAGAAATTTCCTGTGTAGATTTCTGATTTGGAGAATCAATCGTCGGAAACCAACAACTGCTTGATTCTGTTTCTCCCTGTGTCCATATTTGCGTTGGTTTATCCGGATCTGAACCGTCATGGTCAATAAAATAAAGGCCTTTCGCATCTTTTATTGCAGCACTTCCTTCTTGCTCCACCTCCTCCGGACGAGCTGTATATTTTATATATATAGTGTACTCATCTCCTTTCGCATAAATATTCGCCAGGTCAATTTTTAATTTATTGCCGTCATATTCATACTTGAGATCTTTACCATCTCGTGAAACTTTATGAATCAACATGGCCTTCGCATCTAATGTCAGGTTTTGAACATTGTAAAAGTGCGGCTCAAGCGTAATCCATGCTTCTCCGAGTAAATACCTGTTATCAAAATCAAATTTGACATCTAATTTGGTGTGAACCAAACTATTGATCTTTTCATTTTCCGATCTATAGGTTGTGTTTAATGCTGTCGCTTCCTGTCCGAAAGAGACCATTATACCAAAAATAAACAAGAGAAAAAATATTCGTAATTTCATAGTAAATTATTAATTAACAAATTGATAAAAAAGCAAATATAACGCATTCTATATAGATCGATGCGTTAAAAATTGGTTAAAAAAAAGCTGTTTTAGAACGATCTAAAACAGCTATTATACTGATTAACAATTTGTAGTAGTACTAATTCATTTCTCCCAAAAGATCACCAATTTGAGAAAAAGCGGGATTATCGGTATCAAACTTTTCTACATCTTTCATCAGTTTCATAATTTGAGCAGGTTTCATACCGTCTCCTAAAATTCTTGCAACTATAAATCCTTTGCTACTCTCGGATGCAAATAAAACTATTTCATCAATTTCATCTTCATCACCCAGGTATTTGATCGCAAAACTTATGTTCTCATGCTTTCCTCTCATTAGATCGTTAAATTTTTTATTACTTAGAACCTCCTTGATCTCCTTGGATTCACTTTTGAACGCATCAGCATTGTTTTCATTAAGTTTAAAAGCTAAAATGTTTAATTTTTTTAATGTCTTTATCGTCTCTTGTGATTCTTCAGAAACATTATCATTTAAACTAATCAAACTGGCAGGTAAATCAATCGCAATGAAATTATCGTTACTTTGTTTTTCTACATAGTATTTTTGTAGACTTTTTTCGCTATTACATGACGTTAAGAAAACAGTTAGAGTCAACGTGTAAACAAATATTGATATTATATTTTTCATGATTTTAATATTATTTATTAGCTTTTTCTAAATGTTCTCCACCGGGTAAATTCATTTTCTCCGTTAATTTTGCAATTTGTTTTAGATCAATATTACCCAATAATGAAATAATTACGGTTTCGGTGGCATCATTTTTATTCATATTAGTTTCTGTAACAAACATAAAAAGTTCTTTTACATATTCTTCACTGCTACCTTCTCTAATATATATCCTCACATTGCTTCCATCATCATTAATTCGAATTAACTCTTCTAAATTAGCCTTATCCAGATATTTTTCTGCTTCTGCTTTCATTTGAGCGGCTACAGTACTACTCTCCGTGGCAAATACTCTTAAAGAATTAATATTCTTAATTAAATTCATATATTCATCATCAGACTCTGCTCCTATGGTGCTCATCAAAGAGAAAGCTTTTTGTGTTACGATAACTGAAGTTACTCCTTCAATATCCTCGAATTTATCAAATTGTGATTGTGCAAAGCTAAAAACAGGTGCTATCACTAAAACTACTGCTAGTATTAATTTATTTATTTTCATGATTTCTATTTAAAATGGTTATTAATTATTTTTAAAAATTTTATTCTGGGAATTCTCAAATGTTTGTAATTGTGCTATGGCATCATTGCCCTTATTTAAACTAAATGATATAAGATCAAAAGCTTTTTTCGTTTCCATATAGGCCAACTCTGCTTGTTTTTTCTCGATTATATTATTTTGATAGATTGAGAAAATACTAACAAATAATACAGCTATTGCTGCTACAGCCAACCAGCTAATAATTGATCTATTTTGAGGTAAAGTAATAGGTTTACTGGATACTTCTAATGAATTGTTAACAAAGTAACTAAAGAGTTTTTTGTATTCCTCTAAATGTGATGGAACATCTTTTTCAGTGAAATATTTCTTCAAAAATATTTCCTCCTCTAAAGTGGTTTCTGCCTCTAAGTACTTTTCTATTAATTTTTCAATTTTGGCTAATTCCATGATTCTGCTGTTTTATAAATTTTTCTCTTAACGTTTTTCTCGCTCTGGATAATGCTACTCTAATTGCTGTAGGTTCCATATCCATTACTTTCGCTATTTCGTGATACTCATAACTTTCAATATCTCGTAGTTGAATGATCATTCTTTGTTTTTCCGGAAGTTCGTCAATCATATTTTTAATGATATCCGTACTATCTTCAACTTCAACTTGATTCTGTAAAGAACTGCTTTCATCCTTATAATTACTGTGAACCAACGTTAAATTAGATGCTCTTTTTGATTTGAGCTGGTCCAAACAATAATTTTTTGTCATCATCATTGCATAAGCTTCCACATTATCATAGTTATCAATTTTTGCTCTATTTTTCCACAGTTTGAAATAAAGTTCTTGTATTGCGTCTTCGGCTTCGTCAGAAGATACCAGCAATCTTTTTGCCAATCTAAATACCTTATCCTTAAAAGGTAAAACCTTATCTAAAAACTCTTTTTGATTCATTTTAAGCTAACTCAATGCTAATTGCATTATCTCATACACCCTTACGACGAGAGAGAAACTATTTTGTTACATACGACTACCGAAATGTAATAAATTTCCTAAATTTGTGACGAAAAAGTAAAAGAAAAATTACAATGAAAAAATATCTGTACTTATTTTCAGGCCTTCTGTTAATGTCGGTTGCATGTACCGACACGAATGAAATAGTTGAAACTCCCGTTGTAAAAGACCCAGTTGTAACATTAAATAACCCTATTAACAATTTTGTTTGGAGAGGTATGAATGATGCCTACTATTGGCAGAAGGATGTACCAAATTTGGCTGACTCGAAAAGATTGGTTCAGGATGTTTATTTCAAATATTTAAATGGATATTCAAGTCCTGAAAATTTATTTGAGTCGTTGATATTTGATAAAGGTAATACCGATAGATTTTCCTGGTATATTGAAGATTATGATGTTCAGAATGCTATTTTCAGAGGCGTGAGTGACTCTTTTGGATTTGATTTTGGATTAGTAAAGTTATGTGACACCTGTGATGAGATTCTCGGATTTATCAGTTATGTGGTGCCCGACTCTCCTGCTTCGGATGCGGAATTAAAAAGAGGAGATTTATTTTATACTTTTAATGGTACCGAGTTGAAAGAAGATAATTATACGGTTATTAACAGTTATTATTCAGACAATAGCATATCCATGGGTTTTGCAACGATTGTTGAAGGAGTTATAGTTCCAAGTGACAAGGAGGTTAGCTTAACACTCAGGGTTGTCATGGAAAATCCTATCTTTTATTCTGAAATTATTACAAACGATCAAGGGAAAAGGATTGGCTATTTAGTGTATAATGCTTTTAATTATACCTATCATTCTGAATTAAATGACGTTTTTGAAGAGTTTAAATCTAACAATATTGAAGAACTAATTTTAGATTTACGGTATAATGGTGGAGGACAAGGCTTGACAACATCATTTTTGGCAAGTATGATCTATGGAACAGCAGGCACTGAAGAGGTATTTGCAAAAATAATCTTTAATAGTAAACATACTAATGATAATTATTATTATCCGTTTTTTGATGAAGCACTTATTTATGATAAAGATGGTGAATATTCTGGTCAAGATGTACCTATTAACAGATTGAGCAACCTTAGCAGACTCTATGTAATTACAAGTGATGATACGGCTTCAGCGAGCGAACTTATTATTAATGGTTTGTTGCCATATATGACGGTTATAAAAGTAGGAACAACTACTTATGGAAAAAATGTAGGTTCATATACTGTTTACGATTCTCCTGATTTCACTATACAAGGTGTAAATCCCAGTCATACCATCGCCTTGCAGCCAATATCATCCAAAGCTTTTAATAAATTAGACCAAAGTGATTATACACAAGGATTTACACCTGATTATGAAGTAATTGATTATGTTTCACAAATGAAAGACTTTGGAGACAGGGAAGAAACTTTATTGAAGGCCACATTAGATATAATTGAAGGTAATGTTGCTAAAATATATGCATTAAAAAAACCGGATATCGCAACAGATGTAATCTTCAATTCAGTTGATAAAAAACCTTTCTCCAAAGAATTACTGATTGAACCATTTTAAGTGCTGCTTTTAGCATTTATAAGAAATTTTATTAGATTATATTGATTCCTCTTTTTATTGGTTTTAGCTTGGCTAAACTCATTGAATCATTCGATATTATTTAATCGGATGATTATACAATATACGTACCCATTGAATAGTTCTCTTTATCGTGGCATAATAGTTGTTTCATAAAAAATAAAAATTCAGCAGATGAAAAAATACATAATCTTATCCCTTACATTATTGGGTTTATACCTTCAGGTTGGTTGTACTTCTGAAGACCTAAGAGTCGACAATCCTGATGTTACAGAAGAAAATGAAATTCAAGATTTTATTTGGCAAGGCATGAATCTCTTTTATTTATGGCAAGAAAGTGTGCCTAATTTGGCGGATGACAGGTTTGATACACAATCAGATTATATAAACTTTTTAAATAGCAGATCTAAACCTGAAGATTTTTTTGACAATTTAATCTACAGTCCGGGTGTTGTAGATAAATGGAGTTGGATCGTTGATGATTATGTAAAACAAGATCAGGCATTTCAAGGAATATCTTTAGATAACGGAGTTAGTTTTGGTTTGGTAAATATTATCTCTAGTGATGTAATTGGTTATGTGCGCTATATCCTTCCTGATTCTGATGCTTCAAATAAAAACATTAAAAGAGGAGATATTTTTACACATGTCAACAATACCAAACTAACTTTAAGTAATTATGCCAGTTTACTTTTTGACGATGACAATCCAACTTATACTTTGCGATTGGCCAAAATGGAAGACAATGTAATTATTCCTACCGGTGTTAGTGTGCAGCTTACTAAAACGGAGTACACGGAAAACCCGGTTTTTATAACTAAAACAATTGACCAAAATGGTCATAAAATAGGTTATCTAATGTATAATTGGTTTACCCGAAATTTTGACGATGAACTTAATGCAGCATTTTTACAATTTAAAAATGAAGGTATTACAGATTTGGTTGTTGATCTAAGATATAACCCGGGAGGTTTTGTTAGTTCTGCAATTGCCTTAAGTAGTATGATCACTGGCCAGTTTAAGGGCGAAATATTTTCAAAACAACAATGGAATTCAAAATGGCAGGAAGAAATTCAAAATTCTGATCCAGGGAGTTTGATTGACAAGTTCACTGATAAACTATCAAACGGCAATAGTATCAACAGTTTAAGATTAATAAAGGTGCATTTTATAGTAAGTGGAAAATCTGCTTCTGCCAGTGAGTTGGTAATTTCTGGCCTGAAACCATATGTCGATGTCAGCCTGGTAGGAACTCGAACTGTTGGTAAATATGTAGCCTCAACTACCCTTTATGATTCTGATAATTTCTCAAAAAGTAGGGTTAATCCTAATCATACATACGCTATACAACCCTTAATCTATAAATCGGTAAACAAATTAGACGAAAGCTCTAAGGATGGATTTGAACCTCAAACACTACTTGCAGAAGATATAGGGAATCTGGGTATCTTAGGCAATAAGGAGGAACCTTTGTTTAATGCAGCAATTGCTAACATCACAGGCATAATGGCTAAAATAGCCGACTTAAAAAAAGTGGAATATGAAACGATTGGTGGTTCAGATATGAAATCTAGAGTGAAGAATAATATGTTTGTGGATAACGATGGTGATAGAGCTCTTCTAAAAAGGACCAGAGCAAAGGAGAAATAAAATATAAGTGATTTTGTTCCTATTGACCTAATAATTGTTTATTTCTTAACTACAATAGGTTTTCAAGAACCTTATGTAATATTGGGTTTCTGTTGGCAGAATTCCAAGCCACCGATAAAACCGTTCTCTGTTTGATTTTTTTCATTTCAATGAATTTAATATTGCCGCTGTAGCCAATTTGAAGGGCGCTTGGCACAAGAGAAACTCCAAAATTGTTTTCCACTAATTTAAAAATGGTGCTCGCATGAACTGTATTATGCGAAATATTGGGTAAGAACCCGCTGTCTTTAAATATCTGCATCACCTGATTGAAATAATCCGGGCTATAAGATTGCTCAAACAAAATAAAGTCTTCCTTCTTAAGCTGGGATAAATTCTTGAAATTATCCTTATTAATTGAATGATCCTTAGGCAACACCAGGGAAAAAGTATCTTGAAATACGGGATGTATCTTTAAGCCTTTTGGAACGCGTTTAAGACGTACAAATCCAAGATCAATTTCTTGTGCCAACAATGCATCAATTTGGTCTGGATTCTCCATTTCTTTGAGGTTAAAGTGAATGTTCTTGTTCTTCTCTCTTATACGAAGCAATAAATTGGGTAGAACGTTTTGCATGGCAGACCCAACATAACCAAATTTTATCTGACCTTCCACTCCCTCATGCAAATACTGGGCATGTGTTATAATGTCCTCAAGGTTTTTCAATATTAGATTGACCTCTTTTTTTAAATATTCTCCTGATTTTGTCAGCAGAACTTTTTTATTTGTTCTCTCAAAAAGCGGAAAACCTAATTCCTCTTCCATTTGTTTGATCTGTCTGCTTAATCCGGGTTGTGATATGTACAAGCGTTCTGCGGCTTTTCTAAAGTGAAGATCTTCTGCTACGGCAAGAAAATATCTTAAATGCCGCAATTCTATTCGATTACTCATAGTTATCAATTATTGATAATATTGGTATTATTAAGCATCAAATATAATCGTAAATTTGATAATATACAAAAGGATATGTTTAAATATGGATCGGATAAGCTTACAGTAGGTAAATCATTGAAAATACTTCGGGGTGAATTAAAAGCTGGCATAACAAAGGTAGCTTTTGAAAAAATTAAAGCCTCCCATGATATAGTTCTTAGTACTGCACTTAAAGATAACGCAGTTTACGGAATCAATACAGGATTTGGCCCATTATGTGATACTATTATATCTAAAGATAAAACCTCCGAATTACAAAGAAAAATACTATTGAGTCATAGTGTTGGAGTTGGTAATCCTATTGATAAAGATATAGCAAAATTAATGCTTATTCTTAAAGTACATTCTTTATCACAAGGATTTTCCGGAATTTCGATGGACGTACTCGATCGTATTTTATGGCACATCGAAAATGACGTAATTCCGGTTGTACCTGAACAAGGATCGGTTGGAGCTTCCGGGGATTTAGCTCCTTTAGCACATTTATTTCTTCCTTTAATTGGAGAAGGGAATGTTTTTTATAATAATCGTATTACGACAACGCAAGAAGTATTTAAAGATTTCAATCTTAAACCATTACCCTTACATCCTAAGGCCGGTCTGGCATTGATTAATGGAACACAATTCATTTTAGCGCATGCCGTAATGGTAGTTGATAAATTATATAATTGTTTGTCGCATGCAGATCTAATAGGAAGTTTAATGATCGAAGGTTTGATGGGTTCTCAAATGCCTTTTCATAAATCTTTGCATGAAACAAGGCCGTTTAAAGGGAACATTCATGTGGCAGGAAGAATTAGCCATTTCTTAAAGGATTCTGAAATTGGTGACTCCCATAAAAATTGTGATAAAGTACAAGATCCATATTCCCTAAGGTGTATGCCTCAAGTACACGGTAGCTCTCGTAATGCCTGGTTACATTTAAAGGAAATAGTAGAAGTTGAATTGAATTCGGTTACCGATAACCCCATTATTATTTCAGAGGACCTGATCATTAGCGGAGGTAGTTTCCACGGTCAGCCTCTTGCAATGCCATTGGATTATGCTTGTTTAGCGGCAGCAGAACTCGGGTCTATTTCGGATAGGAGAAGCTATCTCTCATTAGAAGGGAAGTACGAAGGAACACCAAGATTATTGTTAAAGGACACCGGTCTTAATTCGGGTTTTATGATACTACAATATACAACAGCAGCTTTGGTAAGCGAGAACAAAGGCTTGTGTTTTCCTGCCAGCGCAGATAGTATTCCAACTTCTTTAGGACAGGAAGATCACGTTAGCATGGGGTCTATTGGGGGAAGAAAAGCATTGAGAGTAATAAATAATCTCGAAAAAATATTGGCTATTGAATTACTCTGTGCTGCACAAGCATTTGATTTTAGAAGTCCATTAAAATCAAGCAAAACTTTAAGCGAAGTGCATGAACTAATTCGTGAGCATATAGATCATACAACAGAAGATCGTATATTTTCTATTGATATTGAAAAGGCGATCGAATTGATTAAAAATAAAAATTTATTAGCCGTAATCAATAAACACGCAAAATCCTTTAGTGATTACGATTCCTTATTCGAAACTTATTAATATTTTACCATGAGCATCACGAAAAAAGATACAGTATTTCAAGAACAAATATTAGAAGGTATTCCTCACAAATTACCGACAAAAAAGGCATATCCTGAAAATGTGAATAGAGCACCAAAAAGGAAAGATATTTTGTCCTTGGACGAAAAGAAGTTGGCGGTTCGAAATGCACTACGTTATTTTCCTGAGGAATGGCATACAGAGTTGGCTCAAGAATTTAGAGATGAATTAAATGATTGTGGTCGAATTTATATGTATCGCTTTAAGCCGGATTATGAAATATATGCTCGTCCGATAGATGCCTATCCTGCAAAAATAGCCAGTGCCTCAGCAATAATGCTTATGATTCAAAATAATTTGGATCCCACAGTAGCCCAACATCCGGAAGAACTAATTACATATGGAGGGAATGGCGCTGTTTTTCAAAATTGGGGACAATATCTTTTGACGATGCAGTATTTGGCAACAATGAGTGAACAACAAACACTACATATGTATTCTGGACATCCTATGGGGTTATTTCCATCTTCAAAAGATGCTCCACGAGTTATTATAACGAATGGAATGATGGTCCCCAACTACTCACAACCTGATGATCTAGAACGTTTTAATGCTTTAGGTGTTACGCAATATGGTCAAATGACTGCTGGTTCCTATATGTACATAGGACCACAGGGAATTGTTCATGGTACAACAATTACATTGATGAACGCTTTTAGAAAAATCCTAAAAGAAAACGAAAATTCAAAGGGGAAAATATTCCTTACTTCCGGTTTAGGAGGAATGAGCGGTGCCCAGCCTAAGGCAGGTAATATTGCGGGCTGTATCACCGTGTGTGCAGAAGTTAATCCCAAGGCTGCAATTAAACGACACGAACAAGGGTGGGCAGATATTTTGATTGACAATATGGAAGAGCTCGTTAAAAGAGTCATTGAATCGAAAGACAATAATGAGGTGCTTTCCATAGCATTTATTGGAAATATAGTTGATGTGTGGGAAAGCTTTTATGATGAAAATATATTTGTCCATGTTGGGTCCGATCAAACATCGTTGCACAATCCATGGTCTGGAGGATATTATCCTGTTGATCTGAGTTTTGAAGCATCTAATAAATTACTGAAAGATGATCCTCAATTATTTAAGGAAAAAGTTCAAGAATCGTTAAGGCGACAAACAAATTCAATTAATAAGCACGCCTCCAGAGGAACTTACTTTTTTGATTACGGAAATGCCTTTTTATTAGAGGCGTCAAGAGCTGGTGCAGATATAATGGATAAAAATCAAATCGACTTTAAATATCCCTCCTATGTACAGGATATTTTGGGCCCGATGTGCTTTGATTATGGATTTGGTCCTTTCCGATGGGTTTGTACCTCAGGAAATTCTGAAGATCTAGATAAAACAGATGAAATAGCCTTAAATGTTTTGAGAGATATTCAGGCAACAGCCCCAAAAGAGATTGAACTTCAAATGAATGATAATATAATTTGGATCCGGGATGCCAGGAAAAATAAGTTAGTGGTTGGCTCTCAGGCTAGAATATTATATGCAGATGCAGAAGGAAGAGTAAAAATTGCTACAGCTTTTAATAATGCTGTTAAATCCGGAGAAATATCGGCGCCTTTGGTGCTGGGAAGAGACCACCATGACGTTAGCGGAACAGATTCTCCCTACAGAGAAACTAGTAATATTTATGATGGAAGTAAATTTACGGCCGATATGGCTATACACAATGTAATTGGCGATAGTTTCAGAGGTGCTACATGGGTTTCTATTCATAACGGTGGTGGCGTTGGTTGGGGAGAAGTTATAAATGGAGGTTTTGGAATGCTACTTGATGGAACTAAAGAATCCGAACAAAAATTGCAGAACATGTTATTTTATGATGTAAATAATGGTATTGCAAGGAGAAGTTGGGCGAGAAATAAGGAAGCCCTCTATGCTGTTAAAAGAGAAATGGATAGGTCGCCCTCATTAAAAGTAACACTACCCAAAATTGTCAATGATGATATATTGGATGCGCTTTATGATTGAGGATTACAAGTTGAATTTTATTTTTTAAAGGTATAATTGGCGCTAAGTGTTAGTATGCCCATCCAGCCCTCACCTACATTTTCGCCATTGGTAATTACGTTAAACTCTCTTCCAACACCAATGGTTAGACCAGCATTCCATTGATCGGATATATCGAACAAATAACCCCCATTTATCCAGGGTTGAATTACTAAATTATAGGTAGTACCAGTTTGGGGATCTATAGTATCTGTGTTATCTTTCCATTCCGTCCACATATTCCAGCCATCCACATAAATTCCAATGACAAAATTTCCTTTCCAATATGGGAAATATCTTTGAACACCAATCGTCCCTCCAAAGCCCTTTGCCTTTTCTTCGTCATTATAAATACTAAAATCAGACCTGTCGGCAAAATTACCACCAAGTCTAACCCGAATCGCCAAATGCTCTTTCACAAAAAAGTTTGACGTAATTGTTGGCATAAATCCTGCCGGATAAAACTGTAGTTCCGCGCCTATTTGAACTTTTTTACGGTCAGAAGTATTTTCTTCCTGCGCATTTAACGGAATTATGAAGGCTAATACTAAAATCAGCAGTATCGCTATGGAAGGTTTCATCTAGTTTACCTCATTGATTTTTGTTATAAATATTCACTTATGTATTTGTCAAAATATTATTCTGAGCATATTTTTTATATCTTATTGTAGCCGGGGCCAAGCCAAATGTATGATCAATATAGGATAATTTATTTAACTCCAATAATCCCACTTTTATTAACGCTTGATGATGAATACTATGTTCCAAACAATAAGCCAGTTCTCTAAATAATGAAGTTCTAATCTGACTTTCTTCTCTCTCTAAACTACTGAAATTTCCAACTAAAACTAAAGGTTCATCTCCCATATCAACAGTTAATTTTGAGCAAATGAAATCAATATTTTGTATAGCTACTTCTTTATCACTTTCAATCAATAAATTCCTTTTTCTGTTGTCGTAGTTGATAATTTTTGAATCTAAGCCATTAAGTACACTTTGATAAAATTCTAAAATATGCCTAACATGTTCACCAATAGTAGCTCCTGATAGTAATCGGGCGCGATGGGTATACTTCTTGTTCGACAATAGTGAGAGTAAGAGCTTTATTTCTTCCAGATTTTGTTTGCAGTATGTTTTCATTAATCTTTAATTAATTTTTATTTTCATAACACCTAAAAAACCAATAAGAGAACAGTGCTCTTATTGGTTTAATATTTCTAATATTTTAAAAAATCAATAGTCTGCTTTTGCAGTGACTTCAATTATTTTTGCAACATTTGTAGAAGGTTTTCCCTTTTCAAAAGCTATTTCATAATCCACGAGAGTGATATTAAATACAGATTCTAATGCTACTTTTCCATTACTCACGGTTATTGTAGCCTTTTCTGCAATAGCCTTAGTCACACCATTGATTGTTAATTCTCCTTTTACATCAACATTATAAGAACCATCCTTACCAAAATCAACTTGGGTGAGGTCAGTAATCTTTCCTACAAGTTTCGCTTTGGGGTTTGTTTTAGTGTCTAAGAACTTTTTACTATTGAAATGCTCCTGCATCAACGATTTTTCAAATTCAAAACTCTGCATTGGTACAGAAAAAACTATTTCTCCTGTACTCGTCTCAATTGTCCCTACTGTTTTATAATTATTGGCTTCAATATCTTCCGCAGGGGTTGTAGAAAAGAATTTGAAATGCGTTTTTGAACTAACTAGTTTTTGTGCAGTTACAGTTAGAGACGTCATAGAAATCAAAAGAGCTGCTGTTACTGAAAATAGAGTTGTTTTTGTCATGTTTAAAATTTTATTAATTATTAATTAAGGTTTGAAATTATATCACTTTTTTCGATTATTACGTTTTCGTACATTTCCAGATCTTCATCATAGGAAGCGCCTGACCTTATTACCCCTTTAATGATAATCTGATCGCCAATTTTTATGTTTTGTGTGTGAGAATTTGTGGTGGGCATAAAAGTACAACTCACGCCAGCCTTATCATTAGTAGATTTTAAAAGTATAACTGCTTGGTTATTATAATCTTCTGAAATTTTAGACACCGTTCCTGTTATTTCAAGTACTTTAGAATTACCTTCTTCATCTAAATATTTGTTATTCGCTTTTTGGGCATCAGCTAAATATTCATTAACTATTTCACTTGTATTATAACTAAAATCAGTATTTGTATTTTGAATATCTCTCGCTGGTTTATTAAACATATAATATACAATCCCACCTCCAATTAGAATTACTACGCCTATCAGTAAAAGTACTATTCTAAAAATTTTCTTTTTTGTTGTCACCTTTCTGTTTTTTACTTTATTTCTAAAAACTGATGATATAGACAAGGATAATAATAGTTCCTAACAAAAAAATAACGCATAGCTTAAATTTATTAAGGTTAGCACTCTCTTGTTTTATTTAAAATTACCACTTAATTATTTCATTTATAGCAATTTAAAAAAAGGCGGATCTGTTTTATAAGTGTGGTGAAAATATTAATTATCAGTACTTTCTGTTTTGCTTAATGCTTGTGGCCATAAATAATAGCCAGTTATTGCACCGAAGAATAGAAATATTAGTTGCATGTATTGGGGAATTTCATTTGGTATATATCTTCCTAAGAGAAAAATAATAATTGATACTAGTAATAAAATAGTTATTGCGATAGGCTCCGGAATTGTCCATTTTTTTTGTTTTTTACTTACAAATAAGTGAGATGAGAGAATACCCCAAATCCAGGTAATTACAAACAATTTTCCTCTAGCTTTCTCACGGATGACCATACTGATATTTTCTTCTTGATCATCTATATATAAATACACATCCCACATAATTAGAAACAGGACAACAACAATTATAACAAATTGGGTGTTTCGTCCAGTTTTTGAATTAATAATGTTCTCAAGGTTTGTAATTACTTTTTTGTTTATTTTATCCAGACGCATGATACAGATTTTAATAATTAAGTGACCAAAAGAAATGTCCAACAGATAGTCCAATGAGTAAAAGAATTATTTGCCCTTCCGGTTTAATTTTTATTTTAAAAAACATGCCGAAAGCTAAAAGAATAAGCATGATTTCTAAAATAATCAGTTGATTCCAACTTGCATTACCAAAGTATGATTTATATGACCCCAGAAAAAAATGCCCTGCCAGTACGCCCCAGAAATAGGTAATGAAAAAGAATTTCCCATATACCCAAGTTTTCAGGATATAACTTATCGTATCTCCTTTCGTTTTGTTCAAATAAAGATAGATATCAAAAATAATTAGGACTCCAATAACTCCTAACAATAATTCTTCGACTACAGCGCCAATTTCTAAATAATTCACAATGCTTTTATTCATTTTCTTATTAAATAATCAAGTCAATCAAGAAAGTGTTGACTCCCATATTAACTATATCTTATACTTCAAAAATAGAATATTCTGTAGTTTCAGCAGTGAGGTTTTTCCGTACAATATTTACGGGAAAACCGTAAATATTTTAATTAAAATGATGATAAAACACTAGGGTGGAATTCTGTTATTTAAAAAAGTTGTAGTAATATATTTGACTGCAAATAAAGTTCAATATTGTATATCGGCTATAATGTTATTATGATCATCCACTATATAAATCCTTTTTCTTTGGCAGCCATTATTAAGAATCTGTCTTCCTTTTCCTCAACATTGAAAATTTCTTTTAAATGCCGCTTTCTTTTTTCTAATGCTGCCAATGACAACGGAATAATATCGGGTAGATCTTTCATTTTTGTACCTCTTGATAATTCATACAACATCTTTCTTACAAATTTATCTATATATTCTCTAGCTGCATATTGTCTTCGAATAAATTGCATTACCGTTGTGCTATAAAAAGGAGGAGCATCAATTATCTTCTCAAGAGCCTCTTTCAAAACATCAGGATTAAGATCGTTCTTAACCAAAAAACCATCAGGATCGACCGTATTAATAATATTAAAAATTCTGTAGTTATCATTGAACATAGTAGAAACTATGATTTTTGAATCAGGCAGTGTTTTTCGTATAAGAACTCCTAGATCCTCTCCTGATATTATTTTCCCATCGCTTGAAGGTGGTAATTGAATATCTAAAAATATTATGTCTACTCCTTTTGACTTTGCCGCCTTTTTGATTTGATCAAGCGCCTCATCACAATTTTTGGCGATTCCAATTTTTTCAAAACTTAGGTTTTCATTTTTAGACTGAACGGAATGTAAAGCATCCAGGTAGGAGCCGGAAATTAATGGATGATCTTCTATAATTAAGAAGGAATATATCTTTTTCATTTTTTTAAAATTTTATAATTATCTGGTTACATGCTAATTATAAATTTGAGAACAAATGTAACCGTTTCATTCTCTTATGAATAATTTAATCATTTCCTTTTGTGAAATAACTGATTAAATTTATTCATACTCGTTTCATGATTTAATATTTAATTATACAGGAATCGACAGCTCTAATGAAGTTCCTTTAGTTAATGTTGATTTTAAAACAAATTTTGCATTAATATTTTTAGCCCTTATTTTAATGTTTTCTAGGCCAATCCCTTTTCTTTTTTTCTAGTATTAAATCCAGATCCATTGTCTTGTATTAACACTTGCATAACATGATCTACAAATTTAAAATGTACCTCTAATTGGGAGGCTTTGGCGTGCTTGTTTACATTATAAATGGCTTCTTGTAGTATTCTATAACAATTTATTTTTACATTTTCATTAATGGAGTTCCATGTGATATTCTCATCACTAAATAAAGTATATTCAAATTGACCAATTTTACTTTGACTTTTTAACAGATCCTCTACAAGAATGATAAAATTAAATCCAGCAGTAAAATATTCTGTCTTTAACTCATGTGATATATCTCTAATTTCTTTCTCAATTTTTTGAAGTTCCTCTATAAAACCTTTGTGTTTCTTTAAGGTATTCTCCTCACCTTCAATACTTAAAAATCCTAAACCCATTCTTGTACCAAAAATTCTTCCTAATACGCCATCGTGTAAATCTTCTGCAATTCTATTTCGTTCGTTTATTTTACCTTCCTCCAGTCTTACTTGTTGTCGCAACATTAATCTATATATTTCTTCATTGGCTTTTTGTTGATTTTTGTCAAATAGCAATTCCTTATTCTTGGCTCTCTGCACCTTTATTAAAAATAATAATGAAGTAATTAAAATTGCAACAATACTCCCTGCAGCTACTATTTTTCTTTCCGTACCCAGCCTTTCCGTTTCTTCTATGTATCGATCTGTTTCAAAGCGAATTCTAGTGAATTTATTTCTTTGTTGCCGCTCATGGTTCTGCAAATATCATTCAAGGCAATATAATTCTCAAAATATTGATCAGAATTTTTCTGATCGATCTCAGCAAGTAATTTCAACGATTTCAATACAATCTTGTTATTATTTACCTCAGTTGCCAACTCATAGGATTCCTTAGCATATAGAATGGCTTTAGTTGTATCTGTTTTGGAAAGATAATACATTGATAAATGGTATTTACTTATTGAAACACCGAAGTTATTGCCCACACTATCTCTAATTTTCAGTGCTTTTAAAAAAAGAGGATATAAATCGATGCTGTCTTTCCTTAATAATTTTGAATAAGCCATGTTATCCAATAACCTCGCATATAAATTTATATTCAAACTTTTTAAATTGTCATTCTTCAGAGCCTTTCCAAATTGAGAAATTGACTTATCGTATTTATTTAGGTTCTGATAAACCAAACCTAAATTATTAAAACTACCTTCTTTAAAGGTTCCTTTATTATCTACATCATTTAGGTAAACAAGCGCTTTTTCGTAATAAAATATAGCTTTGTCAAATTCTTTAACCTCATTAAATATTACACCTAACAAGTTATAACACAGGTACATATTTATAGGTTTATTCAATTCTTCAAACTTTTTAATGGCCCGAAAAGTTAAAATTTCACTTCCCGTATAATCCTTAATGTCTTTCTGTATGACGGCCATATTGTACAACATTTTACCTGAATAAAACTCATGATTGACAGATTGGAAATTTTCGTATGCCTTATGATAATGAAAATAGGCACTATCCATAACCTCTTGATTAGCGTAAAAAGCTCCTAGGTTCCAATGTGTATCCCCAATTCCAAAGGTATCCCTGGCCTTTATACTTGCTTCCTGCGCTGTTCTATTTACAATTTTAAAAAACGAAGTATCTCCAAGTTTAAAAGCCGCATCGGCAACTTTTAGTAGAACTCTCGTTTTTAAGGAATCGCTTTTAATACTATCACATAATTCATAGGCGGCACTTAAATTTTCCTTTCTTCTATTTATGGCAAAAGAGACATCCGTAGATTGTTCAACCCAAGTAAAAATACTGTCAATTCGATCAGTATTGGCTCGATATTCGTTTTGAATTTCGTTTTTACACGAAAATATAATCAGACCAATACCAACAACTAAAATTAGCTTTGCACGAACAGTATTTACTAAATAGTTTAGATCCAAATTAGTGTAAGCTTTAGATATGAATTATTAAATAAAAAATTATTATTTCAGATTTTGAAATTTCGAGTTTGTTCAATTATCTTACTCTATCATTATCCATTGGTGTTTCTTCTTCTCCATATTCTAAATGGCTTTGAGATTCATATTGAAGTCCTTCCTCTACACTATTGTTGGGAGTACACGATGTAAAAAGGTTAACCATTAAAAAAATTGCGAATAGGTACGTTGTTAATTTCATAATAAATATATTTTTAGGTTTATATTCTGCTTCTATTCTGTCTTTCCAGAATTATTATAATTTACTTGACAACAAAACAAGAAACATTTATCTTTTATCCAATTGAGTTACCAAATTGATGTACATCAACAAACATAAATTAAATGATTGTCTGTATGACCCAATTGTTTTATTTGCGATCAAGTTAAAAAAAGATAATCAATGGAGAGAATCCAGCCTTTTTATTTTAAAACAATTTCCTTCACCCTACGGCTCTGTAAAAAATATAAATTGATTTCATAACTCCTTTTTCTTTCTCTTTTACAAATATAGGGAGTCGTTATAAATACCCGGTAAGGTAAAACCGTAATAAAAGTAAGGGAAACCCATACTTTTTTGGAGGTTTTAACGTAATGCCTTTCCAACATGATAGACTAGTTTTGATAAATAAATAAAACAGAACGAGAAGAAGATGTTGAACATAATATTGAATGAGGATTATAATTACAATGTTAAAATACTAAATGCCAATACATTGAATAATATCAGTTCAGCTTCCTAGTCAAAAATATAAAGCCATAAAAAATTAATTCCATGACAAGAGTAAGATTAGAAATCGACGAAGTAAACATTTATAGATCAAAAAAAAGATGGAACCTCTATTTTGTGGTAGCCATTGAACATCCTACAGATGAAGACAAAATGATTCTTGCAACCCTACCTAAAAAACCAATTAAACTAAGTAAAAGGCATAATAATTCGTTTCAATTCGATACAGACGAATTTGGTTCGGAAGGATTGTTTGTTTTGAGTAGAGAACTACCTTTAGATAGAGAATTAAATGCTCATATATATTTAAGGCATACACGCAAATCAATAAGAGATTTTGGAGAAATACTCAAAGAAGTTGGAATCGGTATTGGTGAAGACGCATCTGGGATAATTAATGACATTGTTGGCACTACAACCACTCCATGGCTGGTTATTGCTAAGAAAGCAATTCCAATGATAGGCAAGGTCCTCACAAAAATTCCAGATAGGGATTTTGGATTTTTAAGTGCATTTGAAAGATTCGGGCCTGAATTCGAAGAGCAATATGAAATCGACAGAAAAAAAGAATTTAGCGGTAATGCATCTTTGGTTTACAGTTGGTCTATTGAAGACTAATACTTTTTCAACCTATTCAAAGACTAAATATTATTTCATTATAGCTG
>PVMK01126705.1_pt1 | contig 49156 bp, 44 predicted proteins | sample 1853481 | NCBI WGS metagenome assembly PVMK01 (sample SAMN08533507, study PRJNA380276) | Marine sediment metagenome, whole genome shotgun sequencing project.
CATGACGTGGATGCTCCCGAGAATCACCTGAAAATGGTCACGGTGTATCGCGGCAACCTCATAGGAACCAGCATGCGCGGGCATGAACTGACGCTCAAGCACTGGCTGGGTACCCACAACAATGTCATGTGGGACGAAGAGCCGGCCAAAGATCTGGTGCAAGAAATAAAATGGCACGACGAATCGATTACCGGGAAACTCGATTTCCTGGTGAACCTGAACATTCGCATGGACTCCACCGCCAATTATGCCGATGTGGTTTTGCCTGCCGCGTTCTGGTACGAAAAATACGATGTCACGTTTGGCGACATGCACACATTTGTTCATCCTCTGACGCCTGCAACGCAGCCGCCTTGGGAAGCCAAACATGATTGGGAAGCATTCAAAATTATCGCCAAGAAGTTCTCGGAAATGGCGAAGAAACACTTTCCCGAACCCGTGAAGGAGATCGTGTTCAATGCTACGTGGATGGACACCCCAGACATGCTCGCCCAACCGCTGGGAGAGATACGAGATTGGCGCAAAGGCGAAATCGAACCCGTCGCAGGCAAGTCGTTCCCGAATATTGCCATCGTCGAAAGGGATTACACCAAGATATACGACAAGCTGGTATCACTGGGTCCGCTCGTTAGCAAGCCAAAAGGATATGGTTCCAAAGGGCAATACACGGACCTGACACCTATCGTGGAGGAAGAACTCAAACACAACGACGTGTTGGATGTAAAACACGGACGTGTGCATTTCGAAAAACCGGAACAGGTCTGTGAACTAATCCTGCAAATTTCACCTGAACTCAACGGTCGGTTGTCGCATATGTTCTTCAAGGAAATGGAAAAGAAGGTGGGGCTGCCCCTTGCCGACCTGGTGGATTCTGTCAAGGGCAGAAAGGTCCATTACAAGGACATCATTTCACAGCCGCGAAGAATTCATACGACGCCACATTGGAGTGCGATCCTGCACGACAAGGATGGCAAGCAGAGAACGTTCGGCCCGTGGACAATGAATGTGGAGCGGCTGAAACCTTGGCACACACTTTCGGGACGACAGGAAATTTATTACGACCACCAGGGCCTCAGGGACTTGGGAGAGGCGCTGCCAACCAACAAACCGCCATTGGATATGGTGGCGATTGGGGATATCAACCTGGACAAAGCCGGTCCCAAGTCAAAGGTGTTCCGCTTCATCACACCGCATGGCAAATGGCAGATACACAGCTCGTTCAGAGACCATTGGCCCATGATGCACATGTCACGGGGCGGCCCCACGGTCTGGCTCAATCCCGATGACGCAACCGAGATCGAGGTGATCGACAACGACTGGGTGGAAATGTTTTGTGAAAACGGCATTGAGGTGGTGCGGGCAGTTGTAAGCCACCAGGTGCCGAGAAATATGGCGATTACCTACCACCAGGTGGAACGACATGTGAACGTTCCGTTTTCGCCGCTGGCCAAGAAACACGGTAGCTCCGACCTGCGCGGCGGTAACAACAATGCCACAACCCGGATTCTGATGAATCCACACACGATGATCGGCGGCTATGCCCAGTTCTCGTATTACATCAATTACTGGGGAACCAGCCCGTCTGAACGTGATCACGGCGTGATCATTCGCAAGATGCCGCTTGGCGCGGCGAAGCGGCCGATTTATCAAGAAAGTGAATTGGACAAACTTCCAGCGGAGTAAATGCAAAGATCATGAAAGTAAAAACTCAGATAAGCATGTACCTTCAACCTGGAAAAGTGTATTGGCTGCAATACCTGCACGGTCGCCTGCAAGAATGTATGGACCAACAGGGAAGGGGCCGAATACATGTGGTGGAACAACGTGGAAACCAAGCCAGGCATCGGCTACCCGAAGCAATGGGAGAAGCAGGATGTGTGGAAGGGAGGCTGGGTGAAGAAAGGCGACAAGCTGAAACTTCGCTATGGCGGCAAGCCCTACATGCTCTCCAATCTCTTTCACAATCCCCACATGCCGGAGATGAAAGACTACTACGGCGACGGTGACGTCTATTCGTTCACTTATGACGACCTGCATTCTACCGAGCAAACCAAACAACAACCGGTAGGCAGACCCAAATCCATGGTCACCGAGAAGGAAGACGTGCCCATCAACTGGGGCGTGAATTGGGAAGATAACGCCGGTGGTGCCCATGTAACCGGAAAACACGACCCGAATTTCAAGAACATGAGCAAAGAGGAAATGGAAGCGACCCTCAAGTTCAGAGACGTCTTCTATTTTTATCTCCCCAGGATCTGCAATCACTGCATTAATCTGCCTGTGTAGGCGGCTGTCCATCGGGTGCCGCCTACAAAAGGGAGGAGGACGGAATCGTTCTTATCGATCAGGACAGATGCCGCAGCTGGCGCTATTGCATATCTACCTGCCCTTACAAGAAACCGTATTACAACTGGGCCAGCGGCAAGACGGAAAAATGTATTCTCTGCTACCCGAGAATTGAAGCGGGCTTGCCGCCCGTTTGCTTTCATTCCTGTGTCGGCAAAATCCGCTCGTTTGGAGTCATTTTCTACGACATGGATCGGGTAGAAGAAGCTACGTTGGCAGATGATCATGATCTTGTGGAGGCACAGAGAGAGATCATCCTGGATCCCTTTGACCCAGAGGTGATAGAAGCCGCCAAGAAAGAGGGTATCAGCGACGACTGGATTGACGCAGCGCAACGTTCGCCCAGTCTATAAGATGGTCAAGAAATGGGAGTTGGCACTTCCGCTGCATGCCGAATTCAGAACGCTACCCAGCCTATATTACATTCCGCCCTTTGGCGCCCATCATCACCAGTGCAGGAACGGACAGTCCTTCGGACACCGATGTCTTTGACATGGAAAAGCCGTCAAATGGCCCGCTCATCGGTCTTGATGAATTGGACAAATTCCGCGTACCGCTCAAGTATCTCGCGAGCCTTTTTGGTGCCGGCAATGAAGAGGTTGTGAAAAAATCACTTCTGCGTCAACTCGCGGTGAGGCACTACGAAAGAAGCAAAAGGGTGGATAACAAGCCCAATGTGGCCGTGCTCGATCAAGTGGGACTGAGCGAAGAAGATGCAAACGGAATAGTACGGGCAACGTCCCTTGCTTTTTACAATGAACGTTTCGTGGTTCCGACAACGAAACGGGAAGGTGCTGACATCAGTCCCTATACCGAGCGTGGCCTGGCCGGGTTTGATCAGATGAATCCCTGGTCGCCCATGAAAAGAAGAAAAAGTTATCACAAGTCATATCACGAAGACTCGAAGGACTATGAGTAGCATGAGCCACGAGCAATTATTGACAGACTTCTATTCACTCGTCGCGGAATTGTGGTGCGGCCCGCCGGTAGACAGATGCGGCCAGTGAGAAGCTTCAGAAAGATGCCGAAAAAATAGTCGCAGAATTGCAAAGTTTTGACAAAGAGGCTGCAACGTTGCTTTCCAGCTTCCTCGCCGAAAACGCTATTGCCGAAGAGGATTATATTGATCTGTTTGAACTGGATCCTGATTGTGCCCTTTATCTTGGCAGCCATAGCTACGAGGAGCCCGAGACATGTGCCAATGCGGGCACTTCCGATCGAAACGAATACATGATTGATCTGATGGGCGTTTACCGACATTTCGGGCAGATACCGAATCGGCAAGAGATGCCGGATTACCTGCCGCTAATGGTGGATTTCCTGGCCATGACCGTCGAATCCAAAGACGACTCCCATAAGACACAAACTCATTGACGAATATCTATTGCCGTATTTTCCTCCGATGCGTTCGAGGCTGGAAGCGTTGGGAACGAACTATCTTTATCTGTTCGACGCAATGGAGAAAGTCATCTGTTCGGAATCAGAATCACAGCCATTGCCAAATCAACGAGAACAAACGGTGCGAGCCTATGTGGGATAATTTCTTTTTCATCGGATTGACATACATGGCCGCCTTGCTGTTCTTCGGTGGCGTTATTTATCGCGGATTCAGCGGAATTATGGGTCGTTACAGAGGCAATTGGGACTTGAGCGTTCGCGGGGATTACCTGTGGACGACCCGAGCCACCGGATTTTTTGGCCGTGCTTCCATAGGCCCAGCATCCTTATGCCTGCACTGGGGCATCATCATCCTGTTTTTCGCGCATCTCGCAGGACTTATAGGGGGCGCTTACAACCTTGCCTCCTGGGTCGAGTTTTTCAGATGGGCCGGACTCGGTGGCGGAATTCTTTTTTTCTACGGAATCGTTTGGGCGTTCGTGCGTAGAATCATCTTCGCAAGGGTAAGGGCGATGAGTACGCCAGACGATTACATCATCCTCCTGTTCCTGATCATTATCAGTGGTTTTGGGCTTTATCAATCTGCTGTGGAAATGGTCTTCGGAATATCTTATTCGGTAGGGCCCTGGCTCGGCAGCATCGTTAAATTACAACCGGATGTCTCGATGATTGCCGGTGCGCCGCTCATCAATAAACTTCACATCATCTTCGCACTTCTCTTTTTTGCTTATCTCCCCTTCACCAAACTGGTGCATATTTTTAGCTACCCTTTCGGATACATTACGAGACCCTTTATTTCCATGAGAAAGTACGTGGCATTGAAAAAATAAGGAACCTTCAGAAACCCCGAGGTATTGCTGGTTTTTGCGCTGACGACGCCTTAGAGGCCCTTCGACACATGAACTCTTCCGTTGGATGGGCCTAGATTTGATCCAGAGGTTTGGCAAATAGGATTGCCGAGTATAACTTTTCACATGGGGTGCTGGTCAGCCACGGAATAACTGCAGCAGTAACACCGAAGTAGTTAAGACTGAAATAGTTAGAGTGTTTGCCGTGGAAGAAGTAGCGACCGCGAAATCACATAAAGCTCTGTTCCTTAACACCACCGCATTTACTATATTTTTTGCGGTGTGGATGCTGAATGGTGTGCTGGTGACTTTTCTGGCATCCAATCAGGTATTTGACTGGGGGCCCGTTGAGATCGGCTGGTTGATGGGCATCCCGGTCCTGACGGGTTCGATTTTCCGTCTGCCCGCGGGGATGCTGACAGATAGGTTTGGAGGCAAACCTGTTTACGGGGCGTTGTTCTTCATCTGCGCTGTGCCGATGTATCTGCTGTCCTACGCGGACAGCTTTGTGGATTTTGCCCTTTGTAGTTTTGGTTTTGGTCTGGCTGGCGTAAGTTTTGCCATTGGCATTGCTTATACGTCCGTGTGGTATCCAAAAAAAAATCAGGGAACGGCCTTAGGCATTTTTGGCGCGGGGAACGCGGGTGCGGCACTGACCTTGGTTTTTGCACCAACGATGTTGAATACGCTTACTGATAATGGCACCGATATCGAAGGCTGGCGCCAGCTGCCCGTTTATTATGCCGCTATGTTGGTCGTCATGGGCGCTTTGTTTCTTGTCTTCGCCGAGAACAAGAAACCCACCACCCATGGAGAAAACATTGCAGCCATGCTGCAGCCATTAAGAGATCTGCGAGTATGGCGTTTTGGTCTGTATTATTTTCTGGTCTTCGGCTGCTTTGTCGCCTTCTCCCAGTGGTTGGTGCCTTACGTAGTCAATGTCTACTACCTGCCACTGGTCACGGCCGGCATCCTGGCGGCGCTGTTCAGTTTTCCCTCCGGGGTCATTCGGGCCGTAGGGGGTTGGATGTCCGACAAATGGGGCGCACGCGCGATCATGTACCGGGTGCTCGGCTTGTCTGTAGCCATCAGCTTCATGCTGGCGTTCCCCAAGATGGAGATCTACTCGCCAGGTGAAGGCATACTCGCCCAGCGCCCTGGCGTGGTAACCGAGGTCACGGACACTCGCATCGTGGTCGATGATCAGGTCTACGAGATCAAGCGAAGCGAGGTAGATTTCGAAGAACTGGACGACAGCATCATGGTTCTTCCCGCCAAAGACACCTGGCAGGAAGCGTTGGTAGAAGTAGGCCAGGAGGTCAAGAGACGGGATCTGCTGGCGAAAGGCATCACTAAAATCTATTCCCAGGCCAACGTGTGGATCTTTGCAGGATTCGTCATTGTGCTGGGTAGCGTGTGGGGCATCGGCAAGGCGGCGGTGTACAAGCACATTCCCGATTACTTCCCCGACCAGGTAGGCGTCGTGGGCGGCATGGTAGGCGTACTCGGAGGTCTCGGTGGTTTCTTCTGCCCGATTGTCTTCGGATATCTGCTCGAGTGGACCGGCTTGTGGACCAGCGCCTGGATGTTCATGTTCGTCCTGTCGATCGTCTGTTTGTCGTGGATGCATCGGACGGTCATGAAATTGTCCAGGCTACCGTCCGGTTTCGAAGCGAAGATTGCCAGTTTGCTGAGGGCCGGTGCTGGCAATTTCCTGAAACCGTTGATCACCTGGGATGATGAGTTGAGCGTCGGGATTGAAACGATCGACCGTCAGCACGCATATATGTTGCGGTTAATCAATGAAATAGACGAAATAAATAATGAAGGTGGAACCTATGAGCAGTTTGCTCCGGTTCTGAACAACCTCATCGATTACACGAGCCGCCATTTCGCACATGAAGAAAAATTACTGGACGAGAATCGTTGCCCTGACGTTGAAACACACAAGAAGGCGCACGTTCGCCTGCTCAATGAACTTTCTGCTTGGAAAAAGAAGGTTGCAAAGGCCAAAAACGAAGATATGAACGAACACATGCTTTTTCTCAGAATATGGTTCCCAGGACATATTCTAAACGTCGATAAGAAAGATGCCGACTATCTAACTTAGGTCCTTGAAGGACTCACAAATATTGTGCGGGAAATTGTCGGAGATTTTGCCTGTTCCGGATGCGCAATCACATTGTGCATTTGGAGCACCGAGAGGATGAACACAAGATCTGATGAACGATGAAATGACAACCACCAAGGAATGCGAGACATCTAGACTAAGCAGGCTAAACGATGAGTGATTTAAGAAAGTGGGAAGTTGAAGATAAGGAATTTTGGACATCCACGGGAAAGAGGACAGCGACGCGAAATCTCTGGATCTCCATCCCCAGCCTTCTTTGTGGTTTCGCAGTTTGGCTGATGTGGGGAATCGTTACCGTCCAGATGCTCAATCTGGGTTTTCCGTTTTCGAAAGCTGAACTTTTTACTCTCATGTCCATCGCCGGGCTAGCCGGCGCCACCCTAAGAATTCCCAGCACCTTTTTTATCCGCATTGCCGGTGGGAGAAATACGATTTTCTTCACTACGGCTTTGTTGATGATTCCAGCCTTTGGCGCGGGCATCGCGTTACAGGATAAAGATACGCCGCTGTGGACCTTTCAGATTCTGGCCCTGCTCTCCGGCTTTGGAGGCGGTAACTTTGCCTCTTCCATGTCAAATATCAGTTTCTTTTTTCCGAAACGCGTTCAGGGGACGTCGCTGGGACTCAACGCCGGTCTCGGGAATTTCGGTGTGACAACAATGCAGATTCTGGTGCCTTTGGTGATGACCATAGGTGTTTTTGGCGGCGAAGCGATGACCCTGATCAATACCAGCGGCACCCTGATCGGAAAAATCGCTGCCGGAACCGATACCTATATACACAATGCCGGATTTGTCTGGCTTTTATTTCTGGTTCCGCTTGCCTTTGCCGGCTGGTTTGGCATGAACAATATTGTCACCGAAACAGTCACGCCACACCCGGGTTCAGCCATCGCCGCGTTCCTGAAGATCAGTGGACTGCTGGCGATTGGGTTCTTGACCGCAATTGCGGGCCTGTATCTGATTCTACCTCCCCCAACAGGTCTGGCACTTTTAAGTAAATGGATTGTCCTGCCTCTGGTAGTTGCAGCAACAGCTTTGTTAATGCGCTATCTCACGACAGGCGGATTACAGAAAAACCTGAAGCGGCAATACAAGATTTTTGAAAACAAACACACCTGGGCCATGACCGTAATCTACACCATGACCTTTGGCTCGTTCATTGGCTACTCGGCGGCTTTTCCCTTATCCATCAAAGTGATTTTTGGCTTTAGCCACGTAGCTGGCCCCGATGGAATTTTTACGCATGATGCGCTTAACCCGAACGCTCCCAGCGCCCTGATGTATGCCTGGATGGGCCCGTTTATCGGCGCCCTGATCCGCCCGGTGGGTGGCTGGATTTCAGATAAAGTGGGGGGCGCCAAGGTCACGCAGATCGTTTCCATTGTGATGATCGCATCCGCCCTGGGAGTGGCCCATTTCATGGCGGCGGCCTACAAGTCAGCTACTCCGGAACAGTATTTCTGGCCGTTCTTTATTTTGTTTATTGTTTTATTCGCCGCCACGGGTATAGGCAATGGCTCAACGTTCAGAACTATCGCCATGGTATTCAATGCAGAGCAGGCAGGACCGGCGCTAGGCTGGACATCAGCGGTAGCCGCTTACGGAGCATTTATCATCCCCAAAGTATTTGGCGAGCAAATCACGGCGACGACACCGGAGTATGCTCTTTACGCATTTGCCGTATTCTACGCGGTATGCCTCGCGTTGAACTGGTGGTTCTATTTGCGCCCCAATGCCTATGTCAAAAACCCCTAATCGAAAAAGGATCGGAGTAGACATAGTTTATCCAAGTCGGCCTTACACTGATTCGATCTTCGAGGTTACCGTTCGGGTACACCGGTAGTCCAGAAACTGGCCAGTCCGGTACGGCGACTTGTATACTTTCGGTTGGCAAGCACAAGATCTTGAGCTTGCAATAGCCACCTTAGCTGATCCTTCCCCGATTCATTCCACCGGTTGAATCGTAACAACACAACAAGGACAACAAGAAAATGACCGCAACGCGCACCCGAGTCATCATCATGGGCGCCGGTGGGCGCGATTTCCACGTCTTCAATTGCCGCTACCGGAGTGACGATAGCGCCGAGGTGGTCGCCTTCACGGCAAACCAGATCCCGAACATCGACACCCGAAGCTATCCGTCCATCCTGGCGGGACCGCTTTATCCGGACGGCATCCCGATCCGGCCGGAGGCCGAACTGGAACAGCTCATAAAGGATCAGAAGGTGGACGAGGTCGTCTTCGCCTACAGCGACGTCCCGTATGACTATCTGGATGAAGTATCGCAGCGAATCGAGGCCGCCGGGGCGAGCTTCCGCCCATTCGAGCCGGAGGACAGTCTGCTCAAGTCATCGCATCCCTGCATCGCCGTCTGCGCCGTACGCACGGGCTGCGGCAAGAGCCCGTTGTCGCGTTACATCGCCGCGGAGCTTCGCAAGCTAGGGGCGCGGCCCGGAGTACTCCGGCATCCGATGCCTTACGGCAATCTCCGCCACCAGATCTCACAACGCTTCGAGACCGTGGAGGACCTGAAGAGACACGACTGCACCATCGAGGAGATGGAGGAATACGAGCCGCACATAGATGCAGGCAGCGTGGTCTTCGCGGGAACCGACTACCAGGAGATCCTGACGGCCGCGGAAGCGGAATCAGACGTCATTCTGTGGGACGGCGGCAACAACGATGTCCCGTTCATTCGCCCGGACCTCCTGATCACCGTCCTCGATCCATTGCGAGCGGGAGACGAGCTGAGCTACTTCCCGGGACGCTGGAATTTCGAACATGCGGACGTCCTAGTCATCGCCAAGATCGACGAGGCAAGCGCCGATCAGCTGGCGACCCTGAAAAAGAACATAGCAACTCACAATTCAGATGCGACGGTCGTCGAGGCCGGTCTGAAAATCGATCTGGATAATGTGGACGAGGTGCAGGGAAAACGTGTACTGGTGGTCGAAGACGGTCCCACCATCACTCACGGCGGCATGGCATACGGAGCGGGCTACCTGGCGGCGCAACGTGCCGGGGCTGCCGAGATCGTCGATCCCAGGGACTTGTGCCGTCGGAGACATCGCCGCCGCGTACGATCGTTATCCCCATATTGGGCCGGTGCTGCCAGCCCTGGGTTACGGGGATTCCCAGCTGGCCGACCTGCAGGCGACGATCGAACGAGCCGATTGCGACAGCGTGATCGTGGCAACTCCGATCGACCTGGCCAGGATCATCGAGCTAACCGGCCCGACGGTGCGGGTTACGTATGAATTCGAGGACAGGAGCGGGGGCAAGCTGAAGGAGTTGCTGGCTAAGTTGGTTCTCCAGGAAACCTGATCCCGCCTCCTTTATAGCCACCTCTCAGGCGGCATCCGCCGGATACCCCAGGTTCGGTCCGAGCCTGCGCTCCGCCTCTGCAAAACTGATGCCCTGGCGGCGGGCGAAGCTCTCGAGCTGATCTCTAGCGATCTTGCCCAATGCAAAGTAACGCGATTCCGGGTGTGAAAAATAGAATCCGCTGACTGAGGCCGCCGGCCACATCGCCAGCGACTCCGTCAGTTCTATCCCGGTGTGTTTCCCGACATCGAGAAGCGACCAGATGATTTCTTTCTGATTGTGTTCCGGACAGGCGGGATAACCTGGTGCAGGTCGTATGCCGCGGTAGCTCTCGGCGATCAGATCATCGTTGCCAAGTTGCTCTTCAGGTGCGTAGCCCCAGATCTCCTGCCGCACCCGCTGGTGCATTCTCTCGGTCAGCGCCTCTGCGAGCCGGTCCGCAAGCGCCTTGGCGATAATGGCCTGGTAGTCGTCGTGCTCGGCCTCGAGTCGCGCGACATGGTCCACGAGACCGTGACCCGTAGTCACCGCGAATGCGCCAATCCAGTCATCGGTGTCGCTGTCCGACGGCGCAACAAAGTCGGACAGACACAGATTTGCCTGACCCTCCGACTTGCTGCGCTGTTCACGTAAGAAACTCAGCGTCGCGATGACCTTCTTGCGAGAAGCATCGCTAAAAACCTGGACGTCCTCGTGAATGGCAGATGCAGGGAAGATACCGACCACCGCGTGTGCGGCCAGCCAGTCTTCCTTCAGCATGCGATCGAGCAATCGCCTTGCGTCATCGTACAGGGCACCCGCGGCCTCGGCAGTCGCGGGGTTCTCCAGGATGTCGGGGAATCGCCCGGAGAATTCCCATGCGTTGAAAAATGGCATCCAGTCGATGTAATCGACCAGCTCCTCGATGGAGTAGTCGCGGAAGACCTGAACGCCGGGAGAGGCCGGCGCCGGCGGAGAATAGTCCTGCCAGCCGGCGTCGAATCGATTCGCTCTGGCTTGCTCCAGACTGAGTGACGGTGCCTTGATGCGCGGCCCCTTGTGACGAGCCCGTTTGCGCGCGTGCGCATCCTTTATATCCGCAACAAACGCACGCTTGTCTTGCTCGCTGGAGAGCTTCTGTACCACCCCGACCGCACGGGAAGCATCCTTCACGTAAAGCACTGGCCCGTCGTAAGCAGGATCAATCTTGACCGCCGTGTGCGCCGGCGACGTCGTGGCGCCGCCGATCAGCAAGGGCAATTCGAATCCCTGTCGTTGCATCTCACCTGCGAGACGCACCATTTCGTCGAGTGACGGGGTGATCAGACCTGACAGACCAATCACATCTACCTTCTCCTCTCTTGCGACCTCGAGAATCTTCTCACCGGGAACCATCACGCCGAGATCGATGACTTCGAAGTTGTTGCACTGGAGCACAACGCCGACGATGTTCTTTCCGATGTCGTGAACATCGCCCTTGACCGTCGCCATCAGGATTTTGCCTCTGAACGATGGCTTGTCTCCTTTTTCGGCTTCGATAAACGGGACCAAATGCGCGACAGCTTTTTTCATCACGCGAGCCGACTTCACAACCTGGGGCAGGAACATCTTGCCCTCGCCAAAAAGATCGCCCACTACATTCATGCCGTCCATCATCGGACCCTCGATCACATGCAAGGGTCTCTCGGCTGCCAGCCTGGCCTCCTCCGTATCCTCGATAATAAACTCGTCGATACCCTTGACCAGCGCGTGCGTCAAACGCTCTTCCACCGGCAGGTCGCGCCAGCGGGTGTCTTTTTCCGGTTTGCTGCCGGTACCCGAATCCACGTGTCTGGACGCCACATCAAGCAGGCGTTCCGTAGCATCGACCCGCCGGTTCAGAATGACATCCTCAACCGCCTCCTTCAGTTTTGCCGGAATGTCCTCGTAGATGGCAAGCTGACCGGCATTGACGATGCCCATGTCCATGCCGGCGCGGATGGCGTGATAGAGGAAGACGGAATGCATCGCCTCGCGCACCGCGTTGTTGCCTCGGAATGAAAACGAAACGTTGCTCACGCCACCGCTGATCAGAGCATGGGGCAGCTCGTCTTTTATCCTGCGGATAGCTTCGATGTAGTCGATCGCGTAGCCATTGTGTTCCTCGATCCCGGTGGCCACGGCAAATATATTGGGATCGAAGATGATGTCTTCGGCGGGCAGTCCCACTTCCTGCGTCAATATCCGGTAGGCCCTGCGACAGATATCCAGCCGTTTTTCCAGCGTCTCCGCCTGCCCGTGCTCATCAAAAGCCATGACGATCACGGCGGCGCCATATCTGCGGATTAACCTCGCCTGGCGAAGGAATTCCTCTTCGCCCTCCTTGAGGCTGATCGAGTTGACGACCGGCTTGCCCTGCAGGCATCTGAGACCGGCCTCAATCACCGCCCACTTCGACGAGTCGATCATGATCGGAACCCGGGAAATATCCGGTTCGGTCATGACCATGTCCAGGAATCTTTGCATGCAGGCTTCCGAATCCAGCATGCCCTCGTCCATGTTGACGTCGACGATCTGCGCGCCGTTCTCGACCTGTTGACGAGCCACATCGAGAGCGGCGTTGTAATCGTCGGCTTCGATCAGGCGCCTGAAAATCGCTGACCCGGTGACATTGGTGCGTTCACCGACGTTGACGAAAAGATTGTCCGGGCCGATGTTGAGAGGTTCCAGCCCTGACAGACGACATTGTTTCGGAATCTCGGGCACGACACGGGGTGCTATGCCCGAAACTGCCTGCCGGATTTCTTTTATGTGATCCGGCGTTGTGCCGCAGCAGCCACCTACTATGTTGACCAGGCCACTGCGGGCGAATTCCCCGATGTATTGCGCGATCTCTTCGGGGGTCTGATCGTAACCGCCAAACTCATTCGGCAAACCGGCATTCGGGTGTACACCGACGGGTACATCGGCGATGCGGGCCAACTCCGCGACGTAGGGTCTTAGCTGTTCCGCCCCCAGGGCGCAATTGAGGCCGATCGCGATCGGTTCAATGTGCCTGACTGAATTCCAGAATGCTTCCGTCGTCTGTCCCGACAGCGTTCTGCCGGAGGCATCCGTGATGGTACCGGACACGATGACCGGCACGTCGCGACCGAGTTCCTCCAGCAGGCCGCTAATTGCGAACAATGCCGCTTTCGCGTTGAGGGTATCGAAAACCGTCTCGACCATCAGCACATCCGCACCGCCATCCAGCAAGCCTCGCGCGGCCTCATCGTAAGCATCGACGAGTTCCTGGTAGCGGATATTCCGCATCCCGGGGTCGCTTACATCCGGCGACAGGGAAGCGGTTCTGTTGGTTGGACCCAGGACGCCGGCCACGAATCGCTGACGCCCGGTCTCCGCCGCAACTTTTTTCGCAATCTCAGCTGAAGTCTTGTTGATCTCGTAGACGAGATCGTCCATCCCGTAATCGGCCTGGCTGATGCGGGTGCAATTGAAGGTATTGGTCGTGAGGATATCGGCGCCGGCATCGAGATAGCGGCGGTGTATCCGCGCGATCACCTCGGGCCGGGTCAGCGACAACAGATCGTTGTTGCCCTGCAAGTCGGACGGCCAGTCGGCAAAACGCTCGCCACGGAACGCATCCTCATCCAGTTCCTCGGCCTGGATCATCGTCCCCATCGCGCCGTCCAGCACCAGTATTCGTCGTGCCAGCAACTCGTTGAGGCTGTGTCGGATTGCGTCGCTCACTCGTGTCTCCATCGCATATTCAGGCTCAATCAGACGGGTTCAGGCGGCCTTGACCGGTCGGAGACCGAGACTATGGCAAATGGCAAAGGTGAGCCCGGCGCGGTTCAGGGTGTAGAAGTGAAACTCATCGACACCGTGCTTCCTGAGATGCCGGACCTGCTCGATGGCGACATTTGCGGCAATCAGGCTGCGGGTACGCTCATCGTCCTCAAGACCCTCGAATAACTCCTCGAGACGACGCGGGACCGAGGCGCCGCAGACCTCGGCGAACCTCAGCAACTGGGGGAAACGCGTGATGGGCAGGATACCCGGCACGATGGGTACCTCGATGCCCGCAGCCACGCATCGGTCCCGGAATCGGAGATAGCAGTCATTGTCGAAAAAAAACTGGGTGATCGCCCTGGTGGCGCCCGCATCGACCTTGCGCTTCAGATTGACCAGGTCCGCCTGCGACGAACTCGCCTCCGGATGCACCTCCGGGTAGGCGGCAACGGTGATCTCGAAATCTGCAACGTCTTTCAGACCGCGGACAAGGTCCGACGCATAGCTGTACCCATGCGGATGCGGTGTGTAGTGACCGGCACCTTTGGGCGGGTCGCCGCGCAGCGCCACGATGTGCCGGATACCCGAGTCCCAGTAGGCCTTCGCGATTTCCTGTACTTCCTCTCTCGGTGCGCCGACACAGGTCAGGTGCGGCACACACTTCAGACCTGTTTCGCGTGCAATACGCTCGACGATCCTGTGGGTTCTCTCCCGGGTCGAGCCATCCGCGCCATAGGTTACGGAGACGAATTCCGGGGACAGGGGTGCGAGTCGTTCGACCGATCGCCACAGGGTGGTCGCCATTTCGTCCGTCGCCGGTGGAAAGAATTCAAAAGAAACTCCTGGTGCCTTGTTATTCATCAATCTGCTGCGCCGATCAGGCGACCGCCTCTTTTCCCAGCTTGTTCTTGCGCGCCAGGGACAGGATGACCGGGAACGGATGACCCGGCAGCCGCTGGCTCTGTTCGAGTTTCAGATCGGCATCGACAAGCCAGACGCCAAGGCGCTCCTCGTCGATAACGGTGATGTCCTCATCGGCGCTCTCCCACAGTCCCATGTTTTCATCCGTTACAAACTCGACCAACAGCAGTCGGCCACCGGGTCTCAGCACCCGGGCCGCCTCGCCCAGCACATCGCCGGGCTCCGCGGCCTGAAACAAGACCTGGTCGATGGTGACCGTGTCGAAGCTGTCATCGGAGAATCTCAACTGATACATATTGCCGTGACGAACCATCAGGTGGTCCAGCCCGGCCGCATGCAGGTTGCTGCGCGCGAGCATCAGCATGGGGCGCGAGATATCGATGCCGACTGCTCGCGAGGATTGATCGCCGAGAAGTCGCAACATCCTGGCGCCGCCGGTGCCGATATCGAGCAGTTCGCCCAGTTCCTCGCCATCCAGTGCCTTCAGGATCAGCGCATCCATCGACGCCTCGTCCTCGATCCTGGCAACATCCCCCAGGGTACCCAGGTTGATTCGATCCCTGGCAATCAAACGTCGGGCCGTTTCCGCCCGCCTGTCCAGGACTGCCTCCAGCCGTTGCCGATCGAGCTGCAGTTGCGGGTCATCTTCGGACAGCAGTACCAGCACGCTGCGAGCGACTTTCGCACCGCCGCCCTGAAGGGGGACGCGGTGATAGACCCAGTGTTGTTCACGATAGCGTTGCAGCAAGCCAGCCCTGCGCAGCACCTTGAGATGTCGTGAAACACGAGGCTGGCTCTGGCCCAGAATCTGCGTGATTTCACTGACGGTCAGCTCGCCCGCGGCGCACAGGGCAAGCAGGCGCAGCCTTGTCGGTTCCGCAGCGGCCTTGAGTCTTTCAAGCAATGCGACCGTATCCATCGGAAGCGGCGCTCCTCATTTATCAATTCTCAGAGTATACTAATATAAAGATATCTTTATATATTGCAAGTATCTGTTTAGTAATAATAAAGAATGTGTAGATTGCATCACAATTCTGATTGTTGACTCCAGACGGAAAAAGGCCGAACCCGCATCCGGGTCCGGCCTTGACTGCTGTCGACCAATCGCCGACGGTATTCGTCTCTGATCGGTCTAGGGCAATGCGGCTATCCAGGCACTGTCTTGCAGCCACTTCTTGCGCATCAGATCCATCGCGCCCATTTTCTCCATCGCCTCCAGATAGTTCTCGACAAGGTTCAACATCTGTTTGTCGCCCGAGGACATTGCGATACCGATCGGCTCGACGGTGAACGGCTGGGCCAGTGTTGAAAGACCGGCGTCGGGATTGCGGAGGATCGTCAGCACGCAGATCGGCATATCGGCGACCAACGCGTCGATCTTGCCATCCAACAACATCTTCACCGCATCGTCGTAGTTCTTGACCGTGACGAGTTTGGATCGCGGCATCACCTTTTCGACGAACTGCTGGCTGGTTGAATTCTCCAGCGCTGCAAGCGTGATGTCCTCTTTGTTGACTTCGCCGGCGTCGTTCGCTGCCGCCAATACATCGGAACGCGTCAGGATGGACTTGCCAGCCATCATGTAGGGGCCCGCAAATGACACCGTCTGGCTTCGCTGCGGCGTAATCGCCATTCCGGACATGACCACATCGACATTGCCGGCCGCCAACTCACCAAGAAGATCGCCAAAAGGCTTCTGCACAATCTTGAGATCGACGCGCAAACCGGACACGAGCATATTGGCAAGGTCAACTTCAAGACCTATCAACGAGCCATTCCTGCTGACAACATTGAATGGCGGCTGACTGCCCGACATGCCGACCCTAAGCTGGCCGCTCTTGATCACGCGGTCCAGGACCGGGCTGTCTTGTGCCACTGCGGACCCGGCAAACAATGCCAGCGACAGTGCCACACAGGCAGCCGCGGAAAAACGTTTCAGAAAACTGATCATCTCACCCTCACTTATTGAACTGCGCCCTTTCGGGCATGGACTCGGAATAGCAATTGCGGAGTGTGTCTCTACCAGGCAACCCCGGCAATTGCGAAAAACCGAAATGAAAAGGAGACTCAGTCTCCCAACAAAACAGACATCTTTTCCAGCAAACGCTTCAGATTGATTGGCTTCGTGTCGTAGTCGTCACAACCTGCCTCAATCGCCTTCTCTCGGTCGCCACTCATCGCATGAGCCGTTAGAGCGATGATCGGAATGTCGGCGGTGGTGGGATCAGCCTTCAACCGCTGCGTGGCCTCCCAACCATCCATGATTGGCAGGCTCAGATCCATCAGGATGAGCTTCGGCTCTTCCCGGATTACTGCCTCGAGAGCAGCGGCGCCGTCCACGGCGATCGCAACCTCGAAACCCTTGCGCTTGAGACGGCGAGACAACATATCCCGATTCATCTCGTTGTCTTCGACCAGCAAAATCTTGGTCATCATCGTTCCCTGTTGTGCGTACGTGGGCTCGTGTCGACAGACCCGGCTGCCTGGAGACCTGATCCCTATCCGCGCCAGGCGTGAAGGAGGGTCGAGCCAAGCCGCCTAGCATAACGGCAATACGGCTCGTAGCTCAACGGTAAGACCGGAGACGATTTCGTTTGGAGCTGCGGAGAATCGACTGGCACTTGCCCCGGGTTGTCCGGTAACACCGGGACTAGTGCACTGTAGGTGATGTTGCAGATAGCGGCCCCTCTGAGAACAAGCCTTCAGCATCGACCGGGTCGAAGCGGTATTGTCGATTGCAAAACTCGCAGCGCGCTTCCACGCTGCCTCGTTCCTCGATCAGCGAACCGACATCTGTCCGGCCCAGTAGTCGCAAAGCGACTGCTACCCGCTCGCGTGTACAGCGACAACTAAAGGCCACCGGCCTGCTGCGGAAAAGACGCAAATCATCCTCGGCAAAGAGCCGCCTGAGCAGGTCCGATCCGGCCAGACCAAGCATTTCATCGCTTGTCACCGTCGCCGCGACGAGCTGCAAACGGTGCCAGTCGTCCTGTGCGTCGAATTCTTCATTCGCCGCCAACGGTAGTCGCTGTATCAACATCCCCGCCACGCTGGCATCGCTTGCAGCCAGCCACAGGCGCGTCGGCAATTGCATGGATCCTGCAAAATAGGCGCCGAGACTGTCGGCCAGAGTGTCGCCGGATAGCGGCACGATCCCCTGGTAGCGCTCTTTGCCGGCGCCGCGCTCGATCGTGATCGCGAGGCGACCGCTGCCCGCGAGTTCGGAGAACGAGCCGACCGGGGCATCGCCTCTCCATTTCGCCAGTCCGCGCACCTTCTGCTCGCTACTGCACTCGACCACGAGAAGATTCATCGGGCCATCACCCTGAATCTGCACAGTCATGACACCCTCGAACTTGACCGTGGAGGCCAACAGCACTGACGCTGCCAGAGCCTGTCCAAGGGTCTCGCGAATCGCCGGCGGGTATTCGTGATTTGCCTGAATCTGCCGCCAGGTCTCATCCAGGTGGACCAGTTCGCCTCGCGCATGGAGTCCCTCGAAAAGAAAGCGGCGCAGCGTGTCGGCGTCGTTCACTCAGTCGTCCAGTTTGCTTCGCAGCAGTTCGTTTACCTGCGCGGGATTGGCTTTACCCTGGGTGGCCTTCATGACCTGCCCGACGAAGTAGCCGAACAGATTTGGCTTGCCACCGCGATATTGATCGAGTTGCCCCGGGTTGTCAGCCAGCACCTGATCGATGACGGCCTCGATCGCACCCGTATCCGTGATCTGCCGAAGACCCTTGTCCGCGATGATTTCGTCGGCACTACCTTCGCCCATCCACATCGCCTCGAAGACACCTTTCGCGATCTTGCCCGAGATCGTCTGGTCATCGATGCGTACCAGCAATGCCGCGAGATCCGCCGCAGCGACCCGACTGTTGGAAATGTCCAGACCCGCCTTGTTGAGCGCCCCGGATAATTCGCCCATGGTCCAGTTGGCGGACAATTTTTCATTGCCCGTGGTTTTGACTAGCTGCTCGTAATAATCGGCCATATTCCGGCTGGCGGTCAAAACGCCCGCGTCGTAATCCGACAAGCCATACTCGGTAACAAAGCGCTCCCTCCGCACCCATGGTAATTCGGGCAATCGGCTGCGGGCGAGTTCGATATCTTCCTCGCTGACTGCGACAGGCAGGAGATCCGGATCGGGGAAGTAGCGATAGTCATTCGCCTCCTCTTTTGATCGCATAGCGCGCGTTTCGTCCCTGGCGGAGTCGTAGAGTCGGGTTTCCTGAGCGATGCTGCCACCATTTTCCAGAATCTCCGCCTGCCGCTCCACCTCATGATTTATCGCCCGTTCCACGTAACGGAAGGAATTCAGGTTCTTGATCTCCGCGCGCGTGCCAAACTCTGCCTGGCCTTTTGGTCTGATAGAGATATTCGCATCACAGCGAAAAGACCCTTCCTGCATATTGCCGTCGCAAATGCCAAGGTAGCGCACCAGCGTGTGGATAAGCTTCATATAGGCCACCGCTTCCGTGGCGGACCGCATATCGGGTTCCGATACGATCTCCAGCAGCGGCGTGCCGGCCCGGTTCAGGTCGATACCGGTGAGACCCTGAAAATCCTCGTGGAGCGACTTGCCGGCATCTTCCTCGAGATGGGCACGGGTGATACCGATCGTCTTTCGTTGTCCATCGTCGAGAACGATCTCCAGCTTCCCGCCCTGGACGATTGGCAGTTCGAACTGGCTGATCTGGTATCCCTTCGGCAGATCGGGATAAAAATAGTTCTTGCGCGCAAAGACGGATCGCCGTGCGACCGTCGCGTCAACGGCGAGACCAAACAGAGTAGCCATGCTGACCGCTTCGCGATTCAATACCGGCAACATGCCCGGATAGCCCAGGTCGACCAGCGATGCCTGGGTGTTCGGCTGCGCTCCGTACGCTGTTGACGAACCGGAAAAAATCTTTGTCTCGGTCATCAGCTGGGCGTGAATCTCCAGACCGATTACGACTTCCCATTCCATATTCCTGTTCCTCGGGGAATCTCTTATAGATTAGAGATTCCCTGCTGTTGCTAGGCAAAAATCGCGTCAGGAGACGATTCGTGCCAGTTTGTTTCTTTCTGATAGAGATGGGCGACGTTCAGAATCCGCCCCTCGTCGAAATGATTGCCGATGATCTGCAGACCGACCGGCAGGTCGTCGACAAAGCCACAAGGCACCGACAATCCCGGCAGCCCGGCCAGATTGGCGCCAATAGTGTAGATATCGTTCAGATACATGGTGACCGGGTCATCCATCTTGGCGCCAAGATCGAATGCCGGTGTCGGCGTCGTCGGGCCCACCACGACATCGAACTCATCAAAAGCGCGCCGGAAATCGTCGGCAATCAAATGCCGGACGCGCTGAGCCTTGAGATAGTAGGCGTCGTAATACCCTGCGGAGAGAACGTAGGTGCCGGTCATGATGCGCCGCTTGACCTCAGCGCCAAATCCTTCCCCACGGCTTCTCTTGTAGAGATCCTCCAGGTCGACAGGATTTTCGGCGCTATAGCCAAAACGAACACCGTCGAACCGGGACAGGTTGGACGAGCATTCGGCGGGCGCCACGACATAGTAGGTCGGTACTGAAAGACCTATGTTCGGTAAGCGGATACGTCGCACGCTGGCGCCGAGCCCTTGCAAGACGTCCAGCGCCTGTTCGATGCATTGACCATTGCCGACATCCAGCCCTGAATCGAAAAACTCCTCGGGCACGCCGATCTTCAGGCCCGCGATCGAGTCTTCGAGCCGCGACTGATAGTTTTCAACCGGCTCGTCGACACTGGTCGAATCGCGCGAATCGTGCCCGGACATCGCGGTCAACATCAGCGCGGCGTCCTCGGCAGTCCGTGTGATGGGACCGCCCTGATCGAGGCTGGAAGCGAACGCGATCATCCCGAAGCGCGAGACCCGGCCATAAGTCGGCTTCAGGCCTGTTACGCCCGTCAGGGCGGCAGGCTGGCGAATCGAGCCACCCGTATCGGTTCCGGTTGCACCCGGCACCAGTCGCGCCGCGACGGCAGCAACCGACCCGCCCGAGGAACCCCCCGGTACCTTGCCGGTATTCCAGGGGTTGCGCACCGGACCGTACCAACTCGTCTCGCTGGACGATCCCATGGCGAACTCGTCCATGTTGGTTTTGCCCAGCATGACGGTGCCGGCGGCCTTCAATCTGGCGACAACCGTCGCGTCGTAGGGAGAGACAAAATTGTCGAGCATCTTCGAGCCACAGCTGGTCTTGACCCCCTCGGTGCAGAAGATGTCCTTGTGCGCTATGGGGATTCCGGTCAGCGGACCGCCTTCGCCTGCGGCGATCTCAATATCGGCTGCACGAGCCTGGGCGATCGCCTGCTCCGCGGTCACCGTGATAAACGCGTTGATCGAATTGTCCAGCGAATCGATCCGATCCAGGAAATGTCGCGTCAGTTCCTCGCTGCTTATTTCTTTGTTTCGCAAGGCTTCCGACAGCTGTGCGATGGTACGTGTGTGCATCTTTGATTCCTGTCTGTCTCCGCAAGCCCTGTATGGCGCGGAGGCCTGATGTGATGTTCCTGCTGCCTTCTTCGGCCTGTTCCCGCAATGCTCGCGCGGGCAATGGGCGCGGGGCGGCTACCCGTTCAGTCTATGACCCGCGGAACGAGGTAAAGCCCGGCCGCTGTCCTGGGCGCATTTTCCTGGTAGCGGTCGCGCTGATCGGTCTCGGTGACCGTGTCCTGACGCATCGGCTGGTTCATATGTAGCGGGTGGGCCATCGGCACAACGTCGTCCGTCTCGGCCTCATCGAGCTGATCAACCAAATCGATAATGCGCGAAAGATTCCCGGTAAACCCTTCGATTTCTTCATCTGAAAAACCGATTCGGGCAAGATGGGCGATGTTCTTGACATCTTTGACGGTAAGCGTCATGCCTGTCTCCTGATGGTCGAATGCCAGCGTCGGGCAAGCGAACTATGATACATCGCCCCTTGCCGATAGTCGCCCTCATTGCTAGATTACCGGCGGTTACGTACCTACCCTCCACTAACTCGGTTAGCCACACATATGCTCAAGCGCTTTCGCGGTTATTTTTCAAACGATCTTTCCATCGATCTTGGCACTGCCAACACGTTGATTTACCTGCGCGGTCGCGGGATCGTCCTGAACGAGCCGTCGGTCGTCGCGATCCGGGAAGAAACCGCGCGCGGCGGGCGAACCGTGGAAGCGGTTGGCACAGCGGCGAAGAAGATGCTGGGAAGAACGCCCGGAAATATCACCGCCATCCGCCCTTTGAAGGACGGTGTTATCGCCGACTTCACGGTCACCGAGAAAATGCTCCAGCATTTCATAAAGAAGGTACATGGCAGCCGCTACTTCAGGCCAAGCCCGCGCGTTCTCGTCTGCGTGCCCTATGGATCTACCCAGGTTGAGCGCCGCGCGATTCGCGAATCGGCAGAAGGCGCCGGTGCCCGCAAGGTGCACCTGGTCGAAGAGCCGATGGCAGCGGCAATCGGTGCGGGACTGCCAGTCCACGAAGCTCGCGGCTCAATGGTCCTGGATGTCGGCGGCGGCACCTCGGAGGTCGCGGTCATCTCCCTGAACGGCATCGTCTACGCGGCATCAGTGCGTGTCGGTGGCGATCGATTCGATGAGGCTATCACCAACTATGTGCGCAGAAACTACGGCATCCTGATCGGCGAGGCGACCGCGGAAAGAATCAAGCACGAGATCGGATCGGCCTATCCTGGCGAGGAAGTACGGGAGATTTCCGTCAAGGGTCGAAACCTGTCGGAAGGAGTGCCACGCGCTTTCACACTGAACAGCAACGAGATTCTGGAGTCCTTGCAGGAACCCCTCCAGGGTATCGTGGGCGCGGTCAAGTCGGCACTCGAACAGACTCCACCGGAACTGGGTGCAGATGTTGCCGATCGTGGTATCGTGCTGACGGGCGGTGGGGCCATGCTTCGTGATCTGGACAAACTACTGATGGAAGAGACCGGCTTGCCGGTTGTGATCGCCGACGATCCGATGACCTGCGTTGCCCGCGGTGGTGGCAAGATACTCGAATTGATGGATGAGCACGGCCCGTCGTTGTTTGGTCTGGATTGACCCGTGCTGGCGGAGAGGGCCGTCAGCGAACACAATATAGCGGTCGAGCCGGCCTCCCCAGGTCCAGCTTCCTCATCCGATACGCAGGCCAGACAAGCCCGAACTCTTGACGCTCGAACATACTGAACACAAACCGATGTTCACACGCGGTCCCTCGCTGGGAACGCGTTTGTTTCTGTTGCTCGTCGTCTCCGTGCTGCTGATGGTGCTGGATCACCAAAGAGACGCCCTGGAATCCGTTCGGGGCGCGCTGTCTGTCGCTGTTTCGCCGATCCGTTTCGCGGTCGATCTGCCATTCCGTGTGGGGTACTGGGTCAGCGATTCCCTGAGTACCCGCAGCCGGCTGCAAAAAGATAACAAGCTCATGCGCCGGGAACGGCTGGAGAATCTCGTACGGCTGCAAAGGCTGGATGCGCTGGAAGCGGAAAACGCGCGCTTGCGCGCTCTGCTGGACTCGTCGCCCGATGTGGCGGACCGCATACTGGTGGCGCGAATTCTTTCCGTGGATCTTGACCCATTCAGCCATCGCTTGTTGCTCGACAAGGGTGGTTTGCACGAGGTTTACGTCGGCCAGGCGATGCTCGATGCCGATGGCATCGTCGGTCAGGTAACCCGGGTCGACCCTTTGTATGCCCAGGCGATCCTTATCACCGACCCTGGTCACGCCACGCCCGTGGAGGTCAACAGGAATGGCTTGAGGACGATCGCACTGGGCACGGGCGATGCCACCCGGATCAGTTTGCCCTTTCTGCCCAACAACGCGGACATCAGGGAAGGCGACCTCCTCGTATCGTCAGGCCTGGGTGGTGCGTTCCCGGCTGGCTACCCGGTCGCAAGAATCCTCAATGTAGATCGCAGACCTGGAGAGCCCTTCGCGGACATCAATGCAGAACCGACCGGCGCATTGAACAGGGAGCGGGAGGTCTTGCTTGTATGGAGCGGACCCACGGAGGATCAGCAAGAAGTGGCTTTGGACGCCACTGCGCAGGAGTTGCAGCCTGATGCCGGCGCCGGGGATCAGCCGGATGAAGACATAGAAGAGCTGGAATCGGGCCACGAACCCGGACAGGAACCCGCGCAGGAGGCCGGCTGATGACAACGCGACGCCTCGCCGCCTGGCTGCCCGCGATCTCATTCCTGGTCGCCCTGTCCCTTGAAGTGATGCCCATGCCGGATGGTCTTGCGCCCTGGAGGCCACCCTGGGTCGCTCTGACGGTGATCTACTGGTCCATGCACCGACCGGGGCGAATCGGAGTCGGTATCGCATGGATGATGGGGCTTACCCTGGATGTCCTGCAAGGCGCGGTGCTGGGCCAGCATGCTTTGTCCCTTGCCGTTACCGCTTTTTTGACCATCAAGTTGTGCCAGCGGCTCAGGGTATTCCCTATCTGGCATCAGACTGTATCCGTCGGTATTCTGATCGCCATCTATTCATTTCTGAATTTCTGGATCGACGGCATGACCGGTAACCAGATCGGGGGTATTGCGCGGCTGACGCCGATCCTGTCGACACTACTCGTCTGGCCAGTGATGAGTGGGTTCAGCAATCGCCTTCTTCGTGCAACATAGGGGCGGACCATGGCCGCGCCTTTAAGACTCAAGAATCACTGGCAGGAGCAGCGGGCGTTTCAGGCCCGGGCGATCGCCAGCGGCATCATCATGGCGACTCTGCTCCTTTTTGTGATGGCTCGCCTGGTCGATTTACAGGTCCTCAGTTTTGAACATTACAGCGATCTGTCTCGCGGCAACCGCGTCCGCATAGAGGCGCTACCGCCGACACGCGGTCTGATTTTTGACCGCAACGGAAACGTGCTGGCCGAGAATCTACCCTCCTACCAGCTGGAAATGATCCCGGAGCAGGTCGGGGACATCGAAGCCACGCTCATGCGCCTGATCGATCTGAAGCTGATTCGGGAGGACGATCTGGAAAGGATCCGGCGTGATATCAGGCGACAGTCGAGCTTCAGGCCGACACCGCTGACATACCGTCTCCGGGAAGACGACCTCGCCCGCTTTGCAGTACATCGTCAGGAATTTACGGGTGTCGATATCCAGGCAAGACTGATACGTCACTACCCCTATGGTCCCGTTGCCGTACACGCGCTGGGTTATGTGGGCAGCGTCAGCGCCAATGACCTGGAGACCCTGAACGCCGACAACTATGCCGGCACCACTCACACAGGAAAGATCGGCGTCGAAAAAGCGCGCGAATCCATCCTCCACGGTAATGTCGGGTATCGACAGGTGCTGGTGAACGCCCAGGGCCGAACCCTGAAAGAGCTGGAAAGAGCAAGCCCGACGCCCGGGGGCGATGTGACGCTCTCTCTGGATCTGGAGTTGCAACTGGCGGCTGAAGCAGCACTCGCGGGTCGGCGCGGGTCCGTCGTGGCCATCGACCCCAACAACGGTCGAATACTCGCGCTGGTGAGCCAGCCCGGCTACGACCCGAACCTGTTCAGTGTAGGCATTTCGTCAGATGAATACAGAGATCTGCGTGAAGATCGCGATATCCCGCTTTTTAACAGGGCCTTGCGGGGTCTCTATCCCCCGGGTTCGACGATCAAGCCGTTCATGGCTCTTGCCGGTCTGCGCTTCCAGGCGGTCGAACCCTGGCAGCGGGTGTTCTGTCTGGGTTATTACACCCTGCCCGGGCACAGCCACAGGTACCGCGACTGGAAAAAGCAGGGCCATGGACTGGTAGACATGAGACAAGCTGTCGCCCAATCCTGCGATGTCTACTTCTATCAACTGGCGCTGAAACTGGGCATCGACAACATCCATGACTTCCTGGCCGGCTTTGGCCTGGGCGCACTCACCGGCATCGATATTCCGGCCGAAAAGGCTGGAACGCTGCCATCGCGGGATTGGAAACGGAAGCGATTCGAACGCCGGGAAGACCAGGCCTGGTATCCGGGAGAAACCATTATCACCGGAATCGGCCAGGGCTACCTGCAGACGACGCCGCTGCAGCTGGCCAGCGCGACCGCAATTATCGCGGCTCGTGGAAGGCGTTACCGGCCGACCATAATTGCCTCCGTTACTGATGCTGAAACGGGTGAAACAACAATCATCGATCCGGTCGCATTGCCTTCTGTCGAAACAGGCAATGAACTATATTGGGATGAGATTATTCAGGACATGATGGCGGTCATGCAGCCCCCGCTGGGAACCGGGCGCCGGGCCGCGCTGGGCGCGCCCTATCAGATTGCCGGCAAGAGCGGCACGGCGCAGGTAATCAACATTCCGCAAGGCGAAGAATACGACAAGGACAAAGTGGACGAACGACACCGCCACCATGCCCTTTTTATCGCATTCGCACCGGCGGAAGCTCCGACCATAGCGGTCGCCGTGATCGTCGAGAACGGCGGCAGGGGCAGTGGCACCGCCGCGCCGGTCGCACGAGCCGTTCTCGATAACTACCTGCTGAGGACACAAGGGTGAACAGGAGCGATGGCCTCAGCATGCTGGACGATCCACTGGATCGTCCCAGGCCGATCACGATCGCCCAGCGTCTGCTGGCGGATCTGCATCTGGACGGTCCATTGCTGGTCGGTATCGCCCTGGTCGCCGGCCTGGGTCTTTTCGTCCTCTACAGCGCCGGGGGGCAGGAATCCGGCCTCCTCATCGGACAATCACTACGCATCGGCGTCGCCGCGATCGGCATGCTGGTGATCGCGCAGATTCCACCCAAGTTCATGCGGCTCTGGACGCCATGGATCTTTACCATAGGTATCGTGTTGCTGGTGCTGGTGCTGGTGGCAGGCGAGATCGGCAAGGGCGCCCAGCGATGGCTGGATTTCGGTTTCATGCGTTTCCAACCGTCCGAGATAATGAAACTGGCAGTGCCGATGATGGCGGCATGGTATCTGATGGAACGACCGCTGCCGCCGCGCTTCGGTGAACTGCTAATTGTCCTGTTGGCGATCTCGCTGATCCCGGCTGCGCTGATCGCCCAGCAGCCGGACCTGGGGACCGCGCTCCTGATCGCTGCGTCCGGCATCATCGTCATCCTCCTGGCGGGGATGTCCGTGCGGCTAATATTGTTGTTCGCCGGTCTTGCTGTCGCCGTCGCCCCATTGCTGTGGTTCAACATGCATGAATACCAAAAACAGCGGGTGTTGACGTTCCTGAACCCGGAGTCGGACCCCCTCGGATCCGGTTATCACATCATTCAATCGAAAATCGCAATCGGATCCGGCGGTGTTTTCGGCAAGGGGTGGTTGAACGGCACCCAGGCACAACTCGAATTCCTGCCGGAGCGGGCGACCGATTTTATCTTTGCTGTTTTTGGCGAGGAATTCGGCCTTCTCGGTCTCGGCAGCTTGCTGATCCTGTATGGATTCATCGTTCTGCGCGGACTCTATATCGCGGCCCAGGCACAAGACACCTACAGCCGGCTACTGGCGGGTAGCATCAGTCTGACGTTTTTTGTCTATGTGTTCGTCAACACCGGGATGGTGACCGGGCTGCTACCGGTGGTTGGCGTACCTCTCCCCATGGTCAGCTATGGAGGAACATCCATGGTGACCCTCATGGCCGGTTTCGGTATTCTCATGTCCATCCACTCACATAGGAAACTGATTCCACAGTGACATATTTTGCCGGGCGGCGGTTGCCCAGTCTTGCCTTACTCGCGATCTGTCTGCTGCCCGCCACGACTGCTTACGCCGACAACAAACTCGACCTGGCCAATCCGGCTGTCGTCGCCTTTGTCGGCCGCATGGAAGCCAAACACGATATGGCGCCTGACCAAACGCTTGGCATTCTCGAACAGGCCCGGGTTCAGGCAAAGATCATCGAGCTCATGAGCCGCCCGGCGGAAAAGGTCATGCCGTGGTACGACTACCGCGAAATTTTCCTGACCGACAAACGTATCAATGCCGGGCTCGACTTCTGGTCAGAACATCAGAAAACGCTGGCGCGAATAAGTGACGAGACCGGTGTGCCCGAGGAGATCATTGCGGGAATCATCGGTGTCGAAACTTTCTACGGCAGGATCACAGGCAACTATCGCGTCATCGACTCACTGACGACGCTGGCCTTCGCGTATCCGCCCAGGGGAAAGTTCTTCACCAGTGAACTCGAACAATTCCTGCTTCTCGTCAGGGAGCATGACATCGACCCGCTTGTGGTGACCGGTTCCTATGCCGGGGCCATGGGCGGCCCTCAGTTCATATCGAGCAGTTACAGAGCATACGCCGTGGATGGCAGCGGTGATCAGCGCGTAGACCTGTGGAACGAGTGGGCCGATGTCATTGCGAGTGTGGCCAATTACTTCAAGGTTCATGGCTGGAAGTCCGGGGATCCGGTCATGTCGCCGGTGAGCGGCACGGTTCCTCCCGGTGCCATCAGCAAGGGCACGAAACCTGACCGTAAAATTGATTCGCTGCTTGAACAGGGTGTCAAGTTCGATCCACTCGATTCAGGAGATGCCAGGGCAATGCTGTTCGCGCTCGAATACCGGGACGGCCCCGGATACTGGGTGGGCTACAACAACTTTTATGTGATTACGCGCTACAACCACAGCGTGATGTATGCAACCGCCGTCTATCAATTAGGCGCCGCAATCAGGCAACGCAGGGAGGCCGCAGTTGATGAGGGTTGACCAGCGCTTTGTCTGTGTTCTCGTCGCCTTGTCGATCGTGGCGGGCTGCGCGGGTCCGGGCAAACGTGACCGGGCGCCAAAGCGTCCGCCTGACGTGAGCGGGATACCCGATGCCGTTCCGACGGAGGAAGCGCGCAGCAGGAGCGGCAACCCGCCTTTTTACGAGGTATTTGGAAAGCGTTATTACGTCAAGAAGTCGTCGCGTAATCATGTGGAAAGAGGCGTCGCCTCCTGGTACGGCGAAAAATTTCATGGTCGCCGCACATCCAGCGGCGAACCCTACGACATGTATGCCATGACGGCGGCCCACAAAACTTTACCGTTACCGACCTACGCAAGGGTTACCAATCTGCGCAACGGCAAGAGTGTGGTCGTCAAAATCAACGACCGCGGACCGTTCGTCGACAATCGCATTGTCGATCTTTCCTATACGGCGGCTGCCCGACTCGACATGCTCGGGCAAGGAACCACATTCGTGGAGCTTGAGACCCTCGATCCGGGCGCGCCGATCAAACCGGTCCGCGCATCAGGCAGATCGGCACCGAAGGCTGGCGTCTCACCACCGTCAACACGGACGCCAAGACCCACCCTGGCGCGCGCTGCGCGGTTCCGGGACAACATGTACGTGCAGGCAGGAGCGTTTGGCGAGAGTACGAATGCCGAGACGCTTGCCGACAAAATCCGCGCTCAGGGCATCGACGGTGTGGTCGTTCGCAAGGACGACTCCGGCGGTCGCACGTTGTACCGTGTTCGTATCGGCCCGGTAACCGGTGTCGATCATTACGACTGGATGGTTGCGCGTATGAGCGATCTCGGCATACATGACGCCTATCTGGCGATCGAATAGAGCGCTACAATTCCGCCCGCCACGACCCCCTCACCACACAGACCATCGGAAACTGATGCCCACAAAAACCTTCACCATCGCCTTACTCGCATCCCTGTGCGCCCTGCCTGCTTCCGCCGCCGTCACGCCATTGCCAGCGCCACCGCCGGTGACGGCTGAAGCGTATCTGCTCGTCGACCACCATAGCGGGCGCGAACTCGCCGGACGCGAGTCGGAACAACACGTGGAGCCGGCAAGCATTACCAAGGTGATGACCGGTTACGTTATTTTCAGAGAACTGGCCGCGGGCAATATCAATTTGCAGGATCAGGTTTCTATCAGCGAACACGCCTGGCGCGAAAGCATGGGTACTTCCAGGATGTTTCTGGAGCCCAACACCCAGGTCAGCGTGGAATCTCTGCTGATGGGCATGATCATACAGTCGGGCAACGATGCCAGCATCGCCCTTGCCGAGCATGTAGCGGGTAGTGAGGAGACCTTTGCATCCCTGATGAATGCCTACGGAGCAGAACTCGGCATGACCGGGACGAACTCCACCAATAGCACGGGACTGCCCGACGACAATCACTACACAACCGCACGGGATCTCGCCATAGTGGCATCGGTCGTCATCAGGGAGTTTCCCGAATTCTACCAGTGGTATTCAATCCCTGAGTACACCTACAACGGGATTACGCAACCCAACCGAAACCGACTGCTGGCCAGGAATGTCGGTGTTGACGGCATAAAAACGGGTTGGACAGAATCAGCCGGCTATTGCCTTCTCACCTCGGCCGTTCGCGATGGCCAGCGACTGATTTCGGTTGTCCTCAAGGCCCCCAGCAGTCGTGCACGCGTGGTCGCCAGTGAGGCCTTGCTGAACGATGGCTAGCGATTTTTCGAGACCCACCGCATCTACGGCGCGGACGAGGAAATCACCTCGGTGCGCATCTGGAAAGGCGAACGTGAGGATGTTTCGCTTGGTTTGCATGATGATCTCTATGTCACCATTCCGCGCGGACGATACGATGAACTCGAGGCCACCATGGATCTGGAGAATCAACTCGTAGCGCCGGTCGCGTCGGATCAGGTTGTCGGTCTGGTCACCGTCAGTCTCGAGGGAGAACCTTCGATCGAAAGAGATCTTTTTCCGCTCGATTCCGTCCCGGAGGGCAACCTCTGGCAGCGTCTCAAAGATGAGATCCTGCTCTGGTTCGAGTAGATGCGATCCCCGGCTAATGCCAGTCAGGGGAATCGGGAGGCCATGTAGCCGTGGGTGAAGAGACCCTGTTCGAATTTCCATGCGATTTTCCGATCAAGATCGTCGGACTGGCCAGCGACGACTTCAGGCAGTTCGTACTCGGCATCGTCACAAAGCATGTGGGACAACTTGCGCAGGAGCGAGTGGTCAGCCGGCCAAGCCGTGACGGCAAGTACCTGTCCCTGACTTGCACCTTTAGCGCCGACAGTCGTGCACAGGTCGATGCGCTGTATTCCGATCTCACATCTGAGGATCGGATCCTGATGGTCTTGTGAGCACGCGCAAGCCGCCACTGGTCGTCCGTCGCCTGGGGCTCGTTGAATACGAGCCGACCTGGCGCAAGATGCAGGCGTTTACCGATAATCGGACTGCGGAGACGGCGGACGAAATCTGGATACTGCAACATCCGCCTGTCTTTACTTTGGGTATGAACGGGGATCGGGCTCACCTACTCGATCCCGGTGATATTCCGATCGTTGACATTGACCGCGGCGGGCAGGTGACCTATCACGGTCCCGGGCAACTCGTGGTCTACCCTCTCCTCGATCTTGGCCGTCTTTCGATGGGTGTTCGAACATTGGTGACAGGGCTGGAGCAAGCAGTCATCAAGACCTCGGCGCGATGGCAGATTGATGCTTATCCCCGGCAGGATGCCCCCGGCGTCTATGTGATGGATCGCAAGCTGGCCAGTCTGGGCCTGAGAATCCGGCGCGACTGCAGCTACCATGGACTGGCCTTCAACGTCGACATGGATCTGGCGCCTTTCTATCGAATCAACGTCTGTGGATACAAAGGGATGGAAGTGACTCAGCTACGGGATCTCGGTGTGGTCGCCACCATCGATGAAATCGCGACTCATTTTGAGTCCGACATCATCGACTCCCTGGGTCTTGCGGACTAAGGAACCTCTAATCTACTTCGTCCAGAATAAATCAGAGGTTCCCAAGTGCATGCCGCAGCGATTCGAGCCGCTCAATGGTGCCGATATCCAGCCATTGGCCGTCGAATCTTTGTCCCGACACCCGATCTTGAGCCATCGCCTCAATCAGCAGGGGCGCCAACGGAAATCGGCCGGGACAACAGGCTGCGAACAGAGTGGGGCTGTATATTCCGGCACCGCTGTAGGTCAGCCTTTCGCCACCCGGACTCGTCGAGAGCCGATCACCCGCCAGGTAGAAATCTCCATCCCGGTTGTGTTCCGGATTTGGAACCATGATGAGATGGGCGAGACGGTCCGCGACGGGGTGTATTTCGGTCAGGTCCAGATCCATCCAGACATCGCCATTGATCACCAGGAAAGGCTCCTCGCCGAGCAACGGCAAGGCCTTGAATATACCCCCGCCCGTTTCGAGTGCCGGATGATCTTCATGCGAATAGACAATCCGCAATCCCCAACGAGAACCATCGCCCAATACATCGCATATCATCTCGCCCAGCCACGAGACGTTGATCACGACATTCGGGATGCCGGCAGCGGCCAGCGCGGCCAGATGCCACTCGATGATCGGCCTGCCGCCCACATCCAGTAGCGGTTTCGGCATGCAGTCAGTCAGCGGCCGCATCCTCTCACCTCGCCCGGCGGCGAGTATCATTGCACTGCTGCACAAGCCCACACGAAACTCCCCGAGTCAGGCCAGACGGACTGGGCCTGGTCTTAGATGTTCTCCCCGCCACCGCGGCCGGTTTACTATTCGCTGCATTGTCACCCTGTCGGTTTGAACCTGTATCCTTGCCGAGGGAACTTTTCGCCCCGTTGAAGGCCCGCTACAACTGTGCCATGTTGGCCCGCATATTTCACACATTGAGTGACGCACTGATCGACAAGCGAAAGACAAACACCATGCGCTATGAGATCCGTGCGCTGCCGCGGTCTCTCTGTGCCTGCGCATCCGGACTCGCCCTACTGCTACCCGGCTTGTTCTCGACGGCGACCGCAGCTCCCAGGAGTTGCCAGGTGGCTCAAACCCTGCCGACACTCAGCGTCGAGAATGGGGAAAAGCTCTTCGTCACCGCCGACAGGGCCGAGGTGACCGCCGATGGTGTATCAACTTTCCAGGGTAAGGTGACGGTGACGCGAGGCGTTCAGCAAATAGCAGCGGACGAAGCCATCTACGTCCCTGCGACCGGCAAGATCAGCGTCAACGGCCGCGCGACCTATAGGGAACCGGGGTTCGAGGTAAGCGCGGACGACGCAAAATACGATGCCACTCTTGGCGAAATAGAATTTGGAAAGGCGACCTTCGAGATTCCGGGCCTGCCCGCCAAGGGCGAGGCTGAAGCCGTCAAGGCCGGTGGCGACGGCAAGATGTCGATGGACCAGATTATCTACACGACCTGTCTGGAGAAAAACCCGGATTGGGAACTGAGAGCCCGGGATCTCGACCTCGACCTGCGCGAGTCCCATGGCGTTGCCCGCAAGGTTTCGCTGTACTTCAAGGACATACCGATCCTTTACCTGCCTTATATTTCCTTCCCGCTCGACAAGACGCGCAAGTCCGGGCTGCTGTTTCCCGAGTTTGGCAACTCGGACAATTCGGGTACCGAGATTTCCGTTCCGTTCTACTGGAATATCGCCCCCAACTATGACGCGATAATTACGCCCCGCTATCTTTCCGACCGTGGTATGCAGTGGAATGGCGAAGGTCGATACCTGACGCGCACGAGTCGCGGCGAAGTCGAGTTCCAGTATCTCAAGGACGATGACAAGTTCGGCAAGAACCGACGCTACTCAAGGGTTCAGCACGTGACTGACCTGCCGCTCGGCTGGCGGGTTTCGGCAGATATCCAGGAGGTTTCGGATCGCAGCTATTTCGAGGATCTCGGAACGGGCACGGACATTACCAGTCAGACCCACCTGTTGCGCAACCTCGAGCTTGCCTACCTCGGGAACAACTGGCAATTGCTTGCGCGCGGGCGAAATTACCAGACTATCGACAGTGGTATCCGTGACCCCGACAAACCTTATGAAAGGCTGCCGCAAGTGGTGGCCAGAGGGCGCTGGGATGATGGGCTGCTCGGACTAAGTTATGGCATATACAGCGAGTTCGTGGACTTTCGCCATGACGTAAACGTCGAGGGTTGGCGCGTCCTTGTCGAGCCGGAAGTCAGTCTGCCGATAGAAGGACCCGGGTATTTCCTCGAACCAAAAGTCGCCTGGCGTCACACGCGCTACGAACTCGACGACCGCGGACCCGACGAAGACGACACGCCGACGATGACGGCACCGATTTTCAGCATCGACGGCGGTCTGATCTTCGAACGGGAATCCGATGAGGGCAACTATGTCCAGACCATCGAACCGCGAGTGCTGTATGCGAATATCCCAAATCGCGGTCAGGACTCAATGCCGCTGTTTGATACCGGTGATCCTGACTTCAACATGGTGCAGCTATTCCGTCCAAACCGTTTCGTCGGCGGTGACAGGCTCGGAGATACTGAGCAGATAAGCATTGGTGTCACGACGAGAATGATCAATGCGGAGACAGGAAGGGAGTTCCTGACCGCCACGCTCGGTCAGGCCTTCTACCTGTCGAACAGGAATGTGTCTCTGACGGGTGACAACCCGGATTCGGACAACGAATCCGACATTGTCGCGGAGATCGAACTGGATATCTTCAAGAACTGGATCGCCGATTTCGGTTATCAGTGGGACAGGTCCGACCAGGATACTTCGCTGGCCGAGGCGAGAGTCCAGTATCAGCCGGCGCCGAACAAGGTGGTCAACCTGACCTACCGCTACCGCCCCGCCTTGCTGGAGCAGGCCGAGCTGTCGCTGGGTTGGCCGGTCACCAACAGCTGGAGTTTTGTCGGATCGATAGAATATTCATTGCGAGACACCAGCACGGTCGATCGCCTGCTGGGCATCCAGTATGAGAGCTGCTGCTGGGCCGCCCGACTCGCCAGCCGCCGCCAGGTCAGCAATCGTGACGGCACATTCGATACCAGCGTGATGCTCCAGCTTGAATTCAAGGGTCTCGCGGGAGTGGGCGCAAATGCGAGGAAACGTTTCGAAGGTGATATTCTAGGCTACTCGGTATACGAATAGACCCTCGCTGATATCATGTTCAGACCACTCATCCTGTTTACATTCTCCACCCTGACCTGCGTCGCTACTGTGTTCGCTGCGGAACCGTTGAGCAACAATGGAATATTGCTGGATCGTGTGGTTGCGGTCGTAAACGAAGGTATTCTGTTGCAGAGCCAGCTCAACGAACGCACGCGGATGGTGATGGAACAGATTCGTGCTCAGAACGCCCAGATGCCGCCACGCGATGTCCTTGCCGACCAGGTTCTGGAGCAGCTGATCGTTCAGGAAGTACAACTGCAGCGAGCCCGACGACTAGGCATTCGCGTGTCGGATGGATTACTGAACTCAAGGCTTAATCAGGTTGCGCAGCGTAACGGTATCTCGCTGTCAGAAATGCCGGCCGTCATGGCTTCCCAAGGCGTCAACTACAACCGTTTCCGGGAAGACATGCGAGAGGAAATGGTGCTCGATTCCTTACATCAGAGGGACGTTGTGGCGAAGATCACCGTCTCGGACAGGGAAATCCAGCGCTATCTTGAGCGTGAGGAATCAAACGCCGGGATCCAGATCGATTACGAGTTGTCACAGATCCTCGCCAGTATTCCGGTATCTGCCGAGCAGCAGGATATCAAGGCGGCGGAGGAAAAGATCAACGGTCTCTATGATCAGCTGGTCAACGGCGCCGATTTCTCAGAACTCGCGCGCGCATATTCGGAGGGGCAAAATGCCCTCAACGGCGGTGACCTGGGGTGGCGTAAGGGCGCCCAATTGCCACCGGCATTCTTCGACGTGGTAAGAGACCTCGATCCTGACCAGTTCGCAGCACCCGTGCGCAGCCCAAGCGGGTTCCACATCCTCAAAGTGAACGACATCCGGGGCGCGGAAAAAATTATCGTTCTGCAAACTCACCTGCGACACATACTGGTGCAACCCGACCAAATTATGGATGACAAGGTAGTCGAGCAAAAGCTATTGAAAGTACGCCAGAGAATCCTGGATGGCGATGACTTCGCAGATGTCGCGCGGCTTGAATCAGCAGACCCGGGTTCGGCAACCCAGGGTGGCGATCTCGGTTGGACAAGTGTCGGCACTTTCCCGCCTGATTTCGAGTTAGTCGTCGAACAGCTTGCACCGGGTGAAATCAGCGAACCGTTCCGCAGCGACTTCGGCTGGCATATCGTCTTGCTCGAGGATCGCAAGGAAAGGGATACCACGGAAGAGGTCAAGCGTGAACGGGCCATCGCCGCAATCCGTGAAAGCAAGCAGGAACAGGAAACAGAAATCTGGCTGCGGCAAATTCGCGACGAGGCGTACGTCGAGATCAGGAGCTAGACGACCTTGCCCGACAGATCCAGGGCTTTCAGGCACTGCCCTCACCGATAGCAAAAGCCCACAAAGACGCGATGTCCCAGGATCCCGTAGCAGACTTTCCCATTCTCGTCGTCACCGCAGGCGAGCCGGCCGGCATCGGGCCCGATGTCGTTTTGCAGCTCGCCCGTGCCAGCCTGGCCGCCAGGATAGTGATTGTCGCGGACGCCGACATGCTCACCCAAAGGGCAGCATTGCTTGGACTCGATGTTCAACTCAGGCGCATTGCCGTCGATGTCCCCATGCACGAACAAGGATCGCTGTTTGTTCATCATGTCCCACTTGAAGCCACGGTCCGTTGTGGGCAGCCGGACCCCGTGAATGCCCGGGCTGTATTGAACGCGCTGGAAGTGGCAATTCGCGCCTGTCTCGACAGGAAATGGGATGCGCTGGTCACCGCGCCGATGCACAAGGGCGTCATCAACGATGCCGGTATCCCGTTCAGTGGTCACACCGAGTTCCTGGCTGCAGCGACGGCTACACGGACCCCCGTCATGATGCTTGTGGCGAATCAGCTCAGGGTCGCTCTCGTGACGACGCATCTGGCGCTTCGCGATGTCTCCGACGCGATCACCGCCGCGCGACTCGACGACGTACTTGCCGTCTTGTGGCAAGACCTGCACAGGCGGTTTTCGATTGAACGACCCAGGATCCTGGTTTGCGGTCTTAATCCTCACGCTGGTGAGAGTGGTTATTTTGGTCGGGAAGAAATCGATATCATCAGGCCGGCCATCCTGCGTGCCAGGGCAGCAGGAATCGACGTCGAAGGTCCCTTACCGGCAGATACCCTGTTTACTCCAGGGTATCTCGATGGCGCTGATGCCGTTCTCGCCATGTTTCACGACCAGGGACTTCCCGTTCTCAAGTACGCGGCTTTTGGCAAAGCAGTCAACGTGACGCTCGGCCTTCCGATCGTGCGGACTTCGGTCGATCATGGCACGGCCCTCGACATTGCGGGTTCCGGACGCGCCGACCCGGGAAGCCTGCTGGCCGCGGTCTCCCTGGCTGCGGAGCTGGCTTGCGTACAAGATCGATGAAACATCGACCGCGGAAAAGATTCGGTCAACACTTCCTGCATGATCCTGGCGTCATAGCCAGAATAATCAGCGCCATCAACCCCAAACCTGGTGAACGGCTGATTGAAATCGGGCCGGGCCGCGGCGCACTGACCATCCCCCTGCTCAAGCGGCTCGACGAGCTTGAAGTGGTCGAACTCGACCGTGACGTGATCCCGCTGCTGCGAAAAAGCTGCGAGGGCCGGGGCAGGCTTACCATTCACAATGCGAATGCCTTGCGATTCGATTTTTCTGCGCTGGCAGATACGCCAGGATCTCTCAGAATCGTCGGCAACCTGCCGTACAACATCTCGACACCGCTTTTGTTTCACTTGCTTGCCCAGGATGCAGTGATTCTCGACATGCATTTCATGCTGCAGAGAGAGGTGGTAACGAGGATGGCGGCAGGACCGGGGAACAAAGACTATGGCCGGCTCACGGTGATGCTGGCGACCGCCTGTCGGGTGGAGCCGCTGTTCGACATCGGACCCGGCGCGTTTACGCCGCCACCCAGGGTGCATTCTACCTTTGTCCGACTCACTCCGTGGGAATCGCCGCCTTTTCCGCTCGACGACCGGGCGGCATTTGCAGCCCTGGTTTCAAGAGCATTTTCCAAGCGCCGCAAGACACTCAGAAACGCCTTGTCCGGACTACTGGACGAGAGCGGGATTATTGCGGCAGCCTGTGATCCCTCTGCCAGACCGGAGACGGTGGAACCTGCCGGATTCGCTCGCCTCGCCCACGAATATTTGCAGCGCAAGCAGTGAACGCAACCGGGCAACCTGTCTGGGCAACGTATCTGGGTAAGGCAACGGGGAAGCAGCCTGCAGGACGCTGACATATACTTGCAACGGGCTTTCTTTATTGCGTCCTGATCCGCTTTTGAGAGAATTTAGATGATGAATGAATACAAGAACATCCTGGTCGCCGTGGATTTGACGGAGCACAGTGATCAGGTCGTCGGTCGTGCTATCGCTGTCGCCAGCGCTTGCGATGCCAGGATCAGTCTGCTCCATGTGGTGGAATACGTACCGGTCGAACCCATGGGCGAGGCTCTCCTGCCGGCTGTCGATATCGAGGACGAACTGGTTGAAGGTGCCACCCGGCGATTGACGGAACTGGTGGAAAAAATGGGCATAGCCAACGTCGATCGACGAGTAGAGAAGGGCAATACGAAGTCCGAGGTGGTTCGGGTCGCGAATGAGATAGAGGCGGATCTCGTCATTCTCGGCAGCCGCGAGCGTCACGGTCTTGCTGTCATGCTCAATCTCGCCGATGACACGATCCTGCACGCTTCACCTTGCGATGTACTCGCGGTTCGCCTGGGTCGCCAGAATCGGCCCTAGAACACCGGCGGTCCAGTGACGGAAATAGATCACGACATCAGTGTCGCCGTTCAGACAAATTTCATGTCCGGGCAGTCTGACCCGTCCCGGGACAGATACGTCTTCGCCTATACCATTACGATCCGCAACGAGGGCAATTGTCCCGCGACCCTGATGACACGCCACTGGATTATCACCGACGGCAACGGCCGGGAAAGCGAGGTCCGCGGTGACGGGGTTGTTGGAGAGCAACCGTACCTGGGCCCCGGCGAAGGATTCAGATACACAAGCAGCGCCATACTGGCTACACCGGTTGGTTCAATGAGGGGAAGCTATCAGATGCTGGACGAACAGGGTCGACATTTTGACGCACCGATCGCCCCGTTTATCCTCGCGATGCCCGGTAGCCTTCATTGAGGAACCTCTGATCGATTCATGAACTCGTCTTGCTGGACAGCCTCTGTGCGGCATAGGGGATAGACATGGCAGTCTTTGCGATCGGAGATGTCCAGGGCTGCTACGATCCGCTCAGACGCCTGTTGGACAAAGTAAAATTCGACCCGCATCAGGACAAGCTCTGGTTCACGGGCGACCTCGTCAATCGAGGCCGCAAGTCACTGAAAGTTCTCCGGTTTGTCCACAGCCTCGGGGACACGGCCGTGACCGTCCTCGGCAATCACGATCTGCATCTGCTGGCGGTATCCGAATTTCCCGAGCGACAACGCAGCAAGGACACCCTGGGTAATATTCTTGATGCACCCGACCGCGATCCGTTGCTCGATTGGCTCAGGCACCGACCCGTGATGCATCACGACAAAAATCTGAACTTTACCCTGGTGCATGCAGGGCTCGCGCCGAAATGGGATCTGAAAACCGCCGAAGCTGCGGCAGCGGAACTCGAGTCGGTCTTGCAAGGCAAGCATCATCGGAAATTTCTGCAGCGGATGTATGGAGACACTCCGGATGACTGGTCGAAAAAAATGAAAAAAATCGACCGCTTGCGATATATCACCAATTGTTTTACCAGGATGCGTTTTTGCGACCGCAAGGGTCGGCTGGAACTGACGTTCAAAGGTCGGCCAAGGGGCAAGAACTGGAAATATGTGCCGTGGTTCAGGGTTCCGGGGCGGGCTAACAAGAAGCTTCGAATCGTTTTTGGTCACTGGTCGACACTTGGCCCGGTTACGGACAAACGCGTTTTTCCGCTGGACAGTGGCTGCGTGTGGGGAGGATGCCTGACCGCACTGCGCCTCGATGGCAAGAAGATGCGGCAACGTGTCACTCGCTGCAAAGAGTATCGGCAACCAGGTTGAAACCCGGATTCCCCATGCAAGCTAGAATAGCCATCAGAATTACACTCTGGCGGATGCTGGAATGAATCTTGATCTGGATGGAAAGAATGCCATTGTCTGCGGCGCAAGCCGTGGAATCGGCCGGGCCTGTGCCATTGCGCTGGCCGAACAGGACGCATGCGTCACCCTGCTGGCGAGGGATGAAGACAGTCTGCGCGAAACGCTAAGCACCCTAGCTGGGAACAGTGGCCATAGCCATCGCTATGTACTGGTCGATTTCAGCGACATTGAAGGCACACAAGAACAGCTGACCGGGATCGTGAATAAATCCGGCGCTGTGCACATTGTGGTCAACAATTCAGGTGGGCCGGCAGCAGGACCGGCCAGTACCGCCCCTGTACAACAATTCGAGCAGGCTTTCCGTCAGCACCTGCTGGCCAACCAGATCATCCTCCAGGCCGTCGTGCCAGGCATGAAAGAGGCGGGCTACGGCCGCATCGTCAATATCATTTCCACCTCGGTAAAAGAGCCGATCCCTGGACTGGGCGTGTCGAACACCATCCGCGGCGCAGTTGCCAGTTGGGCCAAAACAATCTCAAGGGAGCTGGCCGCCTTTGGCATCACCGTCAACAACGTGTTGCCGGGATTCACCGCGACCGAACGACTGGACTATCTGTTTCAACAGCGAGCCGAAAAATCCGGGCTTTCATTTGAGGAAGTAAAAAGCCAGGCCATGGCGAAAGTGCCGGCCGGACGTTTTGCCGAACCCGAAGAGATCGCCAATGCCGTTACTTTCCTGTGTTCGCCGGCGGCCGCCTACATCAATGGCGTCAACCTGCCGGTCGATGGTGGCCGGGTGGGGAGTCTCTGACCGGCAATCATGGAAACGCTGACCCATTTCATCGCTGGTCAAGACGTCCCGACGACGTCAAACGATTATCTTGATAATTTTGAGCCCGCTACGGGTCTCGTCTACTCAAGAATTCCAGAAGCGGGCGTGGACGAACTGGAAGCTGCCATCAGGGCCGGACAACAGGCCTTTCCGGCCTGGAGTGGCGCGCCCGCCGAGGAACGCGCCGCTTGTTTGCGCCGCCTCGCCCGGCTGATCGAGCGGGACATCGACCCGCTGGCCATGGCCGAGTCGATCGACAACGGCAAGCCCCTCTCTATTGCCCGCCAGTTGGACATACCGCGGGCTGCCGCAAATCTGAATTTCTTTGCAGCCGCCGCAACACAGTTCTCCAGCGAGTCACACGCGACAGACGCGCATACCCTGAACTACACCTTGCGTAAGCCACATGGGCTGGTGGCGTGTATCTCGCCCTGGAATCTGCCGCTATACCTGTTCACATGGAAAATAGCGCCAGCCCTTGCGAGCGGCAATTGCGTTATCGGCAAGCCGTCGGAGGTCACTCCGATGACCGCATGGATGCTCGGCAAGCTTTGCCGGGAAGCGGGTTTGCCCGATGGTGTGCTCAACATCCTCCATGGCTCCGGTCCCACCATCGGACAACAAATCGTCGAGCATCCGGCGATCAGCGCGATTTCCTTTACCGGCGGAACCGCAACCGGCGAAGGTATTGCACGAACCGCAGCACCTGCTTTCAAGAAGTTGTCGCTGGAACTGGGCGGCAAGAATCCAAGCATCGTATTCGCAGACTGTCACTGGGAACGGATGATGGACGGCGTTTTGCGCGCCGCTTTCTCGAACCAGGGGCAAATCTGTTTGTGCGGCTCGAGAATTCTGCTCGAACGATCAATATACGACCGGTTTTGCGACGAGTTCGTCGCGCGGGTGCAGCAACTAAGACTGGGCGATCCGCTGGAAAACGGAACCCAGCAAGGGGCCGTTGTTTCCGAGGCCCATATGACCAAGATCCTCGGCTGTATCGAAACGGCGAGAGAGGAAGGCGGAACCGTGCTGTGCGGCGGAGATCGGGTTGTTCCCGATGGTGCGCGCTGTAAGAATGGCTGGTTCGTGGCGCCCACAGTGATAGAAGGACTCGGCATTGACTGTCAGACGAACCAAAACGAGATTTTCGGTCCCGTCGTCACGCTCACTCCTTTCGACGATGAACAGCAGGCACTGGAGCTGGCGAACGGCACTCGCTACGGTCTGGCAGCCAACCTCTGGAGTAGAGACGTCGATCGTTGTCATCGTCTGGCGGGCCGGCTGGATGCCGGTTTGATCTGGATAAACTGCTGGATGATCAGAGATCTTCGCACCCCGATGGGTGGTATGAAACACTCCGGTATGGGCCGCGAGGGTGGACTGGAAGCCATGCGTTTCTTTACCGAACCGCGCAATGTCTGTGTCAGTTTCACCTGACAATGGAGGGACGATGACTATTGGGCCGGGCGTTACGCATGCATCCAATGCGCCAGAGCCCGTCGGCAACTATCCCCATGCGCGGCGTGTCGGCGATCTGCTCTTTCTGTCCGGAATCGGCCCACGCGTAAAGGGCAGCAGCGAGATTCCCGGCGTGACCCTGAACGACGCCGGCGAGGTCACCGGGCGCGACATCGAAGCGCAGTGCCATTCGGTTTTCGGCAATGTCCGTGAGGTACTCGAAGCCGCGGGCGCATCGTGGCAACAGCTGGTCGACGTCACCGTGTTCCTGACACACATGAAAGAGGATTTCGAAATCTATAATCGTGTCTATGCCGAGTACTTCAAAGACAGTCAGCCCTGTCGGACAACGGTCGAAATAAAAAGCCTGCCGACCCCTATTTCCATAGAACTAAAGTGCATCGCGGCACTGCCGGACGCGAGGAGCGAATCATGACGGAGCTCAGAGCCTTCAATTTCCAGCAATGGATCGATGAGCACCGGGATGTTCTGAAGCCGCCGGTCTGCAACAAGATCATCTTCGAGGACGCCGAATTTATCGTCATGGTCGTCGGCGGCCCGAATTCGCGCCAGGACTACCACTACGATCCCGGGGAGGAGTTTTTCTACCAGATCGAAGGAGACATGTTGTTGAAGACAGTCCAGGACGGGGAGTTCGTCGATATACCCATCCGCGAGGGTGATATTTTCCTGCTGCCGTCCGGTGTCCCGCACTCACCACAGCGATTCGCCGACACGGTGGGACTGGTCATCGAACGTCCCAGAAACGCGGGCGAAAAAGACGGGCTGATGTGGTTTTGTGAGAAGTGCGGTCACACACTTTACGAGGAGTATTTCGCTCTCGAGAACATAGAGACTCAGCTGCCACCGGTTTTCGACAAGTTCTACGCAGATCCGGACAACCGGAAGTGCAGGGAATGCGGAGATGTCATGGAATTACCCCCCGGCCGCACAGGGTAGACGCCGCAACGCCATGCTGAAAATCGACATCCATACTCATATCCTGCCACCTGCCTGGCCTGAACTGAGAGAAAAGTACGGATACGGTGGCTGGGTCCAGCTCAAACACCCTGCCACGGGTTGCTCGCACATGACGCTGGATGGGAATTTCTTCCGTGCCGTGGAACCCAACTGCTGGGATGCCGGACTCCGAACGAAGGAATGCGATAGCCACGGCGTTCATGTACAGGTCTTGTCGACGGTCCCCATACTATTCAGTTACTGGGCGAAACCGAAGGACACGCTTGATCTTTCCAGGTTACTTAACGATCACATCGCTCAAACTGCCGCTGACAACCCCAACCGCTTTGTCGGCCTCGGCACGGTACCGATGCAGGATCCGGATCTTGGCATCCAGGAACTGGAACGCTGCGTAAAGGAACTGGGACTGGCCGGCATCGAGATCGGCACACACGTGAATGGCATGAACCTGGATCATCCCCAGTTGTTTCCGATACTGGAAGCCGCCCAGTCGCTCGGTGCGGCTGTTTTTGTTCACCCATGGGAGATGATGGGTCGCGAACGGATGGAGAAGTACTGGCTGCCCTGGCTGGTCGGGATGCCGGCTGAAACGTCCCTGTCCATATGCTCGATGATCTTTGGCGGCGTGCTGGAGAGATTGCCCGATCTTCAGGTTTGTTTTGCCCACGGCGGTGGCGCCTTCCCTGCAACCCTCGGTCGCATCGAACACGGTTTCAATGTCAGACCGGATCTGTGTGCGGTGGACAACGAAAAGAATCCGCGCGATTACCTCGGCAAGTTCTATGTCGATTCACTCGTTCACGACCCCGAGATGCTCAGATACATGATCCGGCAGATGGGTGCGGATTCGATCGCCCTGGGCAGCGACTATCCCTTCCCCCTCGGCGAACAGGTACCGGGCGCGATGATCGAGTCGATGGGGCTGGACCCGAAGGTGACCGAACGGCTCCTGTCCGGCACGGCGCTGGAATGGCTGGGACTCGAAAAAAGCAGGTTCCTGTGACCGACGTAACGATGGCCATTGGGGATGAGTCCTTCGCGGTGCTTGCCGATCAAGCCATCGACGTCTCGATCCCGCTGGATTTTCATGGCGACCAGCCCAGCCATTTCGGGGCACCGCCTGCATCCGCGACGGCGCTGGAATCCGACGGATTTACCGGCGATACCCGCGCGGGTGGAAGCTGCAACTGCGAAATTCTGACGATCACGCCACATTGCAACGGCACCCACACCGAATGCGTCGGCCACATCACCGGCGAGCGCATCAGCGTCTCGCGCCTGGCCCTCGATCCGCTGATAAGCACCGCGCTGGTCAGCGTAGAACCCGTGCCGGCGGAAGACAGCGGCGAGACAAGCGAGCCGCCGGCGGAGAAGGGAGACCGGTTCGTTACCGCCGCTGGCCTGGGTCTGGCGCTGCAGCGATTACATGGAGTGCCCGTCGACGCCCTGTTGATCAGGACGATGCCAAACGATGCGGACAAGACAAGCCGAAACTACTCCGAGGGACCGGTCCCGCCGTTTCTTTCGCACGAGGCGGTGTCTCTTCTGGTGAGTTGGGATATCAAGCACCTGTTGACCGACCTGCCGTCGGTCGATCGCAGTCATGACCAGGGAAGGCTGGCCGGGCACCGCCTTTTCTGGGGTCTCGAGCCTGGAGAACAAAATGCGGGCAAGGCACGCCGCCCCGAAGCCACGATTACCGAAATGGTCTACGTTCCGAATGCGGTGGCCGATGGCCTGTATGCGCTAAGCCTGCAAATCGCACCATTTGTTACGGATGCCGCACCCTCGCGGCCGCTTCTATACCCATTGGAAGCCAGGGAAGCTCGGATCAGTTCATGAATTTCGAAACGAGTGCCGAGTTCGCCGACCGGCTGGACGCCGAGGATTCGCTGGCTGATATGCGAAGTCACTTCCATATTCCGCCCCATGGCAACGGCGAGACGATCTATCTGTGTGGAAATTCGCTTGGACTGCAGCCGAAGGAGACACAGCGGCTGCTCGAAGAGGAACTCGAGGATTGGCGCAGATACGGCGTCGAAGGTCATTTTAACGCTCGCAGACCGTGGATGCCGTACCATGAAATGTTTGCCGAGCCGCTGGCCGATCTTGTCGGAGCAAAGCCACTGGAAGTGGCATGTGCCAACACCCTGACAGTCAATTTGCACCTGATGATGGTGAGTTTCTATGCTCCTACAGCGGATCGTTACCGGCTGGTGATCGAAAAACCCGCGTTTCCATCGGATCGCTATGCTGCCGAGTCACAAGTGTTGTTCCACGGGCTGGACCCGCAGGATGCGCTCATCGAGATCGCGCCGCGAGATGGCGAATCGTGGATCAGATCCGGTGATATAAGCGCCCTGATCGAAGAAATGGGCGATTCAATAGCCCTCATCATGTTGCCCGGCGTGCAGTATTACAGCGGTCAGCTGTTCGACATACGCGGTATTACGGCGCTGGCACGGGAAAAGGGCTGCAGGGTTGGCTGGGACCTCGCCCATGCCGTGGGTAACGTGCCGCTAAGCCTCAACGACTGGGGACCTGATTTTGCAGTCTGGTGCAGCTACAAGTACCTCAACGGAGGCCCGGGTGCGGTCGGCGGTTATTTTGTCCACGAACGTCACGCCAGGAATCGTGAATTGCCGCGCTTCGCGGGCTGGTGGGGGCATGAGAAGAGATCCAGATTCCGTATGGGTCCGGATTTTGTACCGATACCGGGAGCCGAGGGATGGCAGCTATCAAACCCGCCCATTTTCTCCATGACACCCCTGATCGCCTCGCTCAGCCTGTTCCAGGAGGCCGGCATCCATCGATTGCGTAGTAAGTCGGTGCAGATGACCGCATACCTGGATTTCCTGCTGGAGGTCGAACTGGAGGACAAGCTTACTGTTTTCACACCCGCCGAAACGGACAGTCGCGGGTGTCAGTTGTCGCTGGTTCTTGCCGCAGGCCGCGAACGCGGCCGGCAGGTATTCGAGCGATTGTCATCACAAGGCGTGATCGCCGACTGGCGGGAGCCGGATGTTATCCGGGTAGCACCGGTTCCCCTCTACAACAGCCACGGGGACGTTTGGCGATTCGTACACATTCTGAAGGAGGCTCTTGCATGACTTCAGGAAGCCAGGTAACGGTTATCGGCGGCGGATTGGCCGGCGGACTTGTTTCTATTTTTATCGCCAGGCAGGGATACAGGGTCGCCCTGTACGAATCCAGACCGGATATGCGCAAGGAAAGTATTCCGGCAGGAAGGTCGATCAACCTCGCCCTGGCCAACCGGGGACTCACACCTTTGAGACGGGTCGGCCTGGGTGAAAAGGTGGACGCATTGCTAACCACCATGCGGGGCCGGATGATCCATGACGAGCACGGAACGCTGGACCTCCAGCCGTACGGCCAGCGCGAATGGGAGGTAATTTACTCAATTTCGCGCCCGGGTCTTAATTCGGTCCTGCTCGACGAAGCTGAACGCCTGGGCGTGGAGATCCATTTTTCCACGCCGTGTATCGATGCCGATTTCGAAAAGCGAATTTTTACATTCCGTCGCCACAATGACGGCGACACGTTCGAGATCCCGATGCTGCATGCCGTTGCCGCGGATGGCGCCGGATCGGTCGTGCGCCAGGGGATGATGAAGCTGCCCCACTACGAGGAAAGCGTGGATTGGCTGACACATGACTACAAGGAACTGAGCATCCCACCCAACGAAGACGGCAGCCACCGGATGGATCCCCATGCGCTGCACATCTGGCCCAGGGGCGGTTATATGCTGATCGCACTGCCAAACCTGGACGGCAGCTTTACCGTGACCCTCTTCCTCGCCAGGAAGGGCGAAGTGAGTTTTGAGAGCCTGGACTCGCCGCACGCCGCCAGGTCCCTGTTTAGCGAAGTGTTTCCGGACGCTCTGGAACTCATGCCACAACTCGAAGAAGAATTCGCCGCCAATATGACAGGCGAGCTTGCCACCGTCAGGTGTTACCCGTGGCATGTGGCCGACCAGGTAGCCCTGATGGGTGACGCTGCCCACGCGGTAGTGCCTTTTCACGGTCAGGGTATGAATTGCGCATTCGAGGACGCCGCCGGGTTCTCAGATTGCCTGGAAGAGGCGGGTGACGATCCCGACTGGTGCGAGTTGATGGCCAATTACACCGGCCGTCGCAAGAGAAATGCGGATGCCATTGCAGATATGGCGATCGAGAACTTCACGGAAATGAGGGATTCGGTACGCCAGCCCGGCTATTTGTTGAAAACACAACTCGCATTTGAGCTTGAGCGCCGCCATCCGAATCGATTCGTTCCCCGCTATTCGATGGTGATGTTCCGAGACGACATCGGCTATTCACAAGCGCAAAGTCGGGGGGGCGATTCAGAACAAGATTCTCGATACGCTGACAAAGGGCAAGACACGCATGGGGGAATGTGACCTCGTTCTGGCCGGCGACATGGTCACGCAACGCCTGCAACCGCTGGGCGAATGAAGCCGATTCCTTCGGAGCCCGTAACGGTAAGAATCGACGACGGCACATCCTGCAACATCACGTTCTTTGGCTCGCAGGGGGACAGTGCTCAATCGGTCATTTTGTGCGCTCCCGCCCTGGGCGTAGCCGCACACTCTTACCGAACTGTGGCCGAAAAGCTCGTGAGAACTGGTTGCGTTGTGGTTACGGCAGATTTGCGCGGAATTGGCGAGAGTTCCGTACGTGCGTCCCGCGAAACGGACTTCGGCTATCACGAAACAATCGCCTTCGACTGGCCGGCGATTATCGCGACCGTTCGCTGCCGACACCCGCATGGACCACTCTATCTGCTGGGGCACAGTCTGGGCGGTCAGCTCGGTGCCTTGTTCGCCAGTGTTCACCCGGGAGAATTGGACGGCCTCATCCTGGTTGCATCCTGCTCCGTTTACTACAGCGGCTGGGGATTCCCGGTCGGGCTGGGCGTCCTGGCAGGTACGCAACTGGCCGCACTGACCGCGCAACTCCTTGGATATTTCCCAGGCAGGCAACTCGGATTTGGTGGCGCCGAAGCGAGGCGCCTCATGCGCGACTGGGCGCGGAATGCGAGAAGCGGGCGATACACAGTTGAAAACAGCCCCCATGACTTCGAGGACATGATGGCGCGCGCTACCCTGCCTGTCCTGTCGATTTCTATCGAGGGCGACACATTCGCACCCGAACGCGCCTGCAAGAATCTTGTAAATAAGCTCAAAGCGGCATCGGTCACAACAAGACGGGTCGCTGTGACGGGGGAGTCCGGCAGGGCGCACCACTTCAACTGGCTACGATCGCCGGGAGTCATCGTCGGTGAGATCGACGACTGGTTATCGACCCTGGACAGCGGAGACCAGCGCCGGTGAACGCCTCAATCGAGGCCGCGGACTCTTGCCCGCACCTACGCAAGTGCTTTTGGCGGTCTACACTCGAATAGCTGGCAAGCTTGGGCACACTACAAGAATCGAGCGATCTGATTTGATCTGGCGGGTGGGACACAAGGATCCTGCCATGAGGGAAGGAGAAAATAATGAAAGCGTCCGACCTATTCGTAAAATGCCTGGAACAGGAAGGCATTGAGTACATTTTTGGAGTCCCCGGCGAGGAGAACGCCGACTTTGTGATCTCGCTGGAGGATTCCGGCCAGATCAAATTCATCCTGACCCGTCATGAGCAGGGAGCGGCCTTTATGGCCGAGATCTACGGCCGACTGACCGGCAACCCCGCCGGCTGCCTGGGAACGCTCGGACCTGGTGCAACTAATCTGATCACCGGCGTGGCCGATTCCAATATGGACCGTGCACCAATGCTCGTACTAACCGGGCAAGGGTCCACTGAGAGACTTCACAAGGAATCGCACCAGATCATGGATGTGGTCGAAATGTTCCGACCCGTCGTCAAGTGGGCAACGACCATCTTCAATCCCGACACGATCCCCGAAATCGTGCGCAAGGCAGTGAGACTTGCACGCACCGAAAAGCCGGGAGCGGTTCATATCGAACTGCCGGAGGACATAGCGAAACTTGAAACAACAAACGAGCCGATGATCCCAAGGAGATTCAGACGATCCGTCGCCGATGACAAGGTCGTCAACCAGGCTTTCGAAATGCTGAGTAAGTCGAAGCGTCCGCTTATCCTTGCCGGCAATGGCTGCATCCGGCGTCGCGCCAGCAAGCAATTGCGCGCGTTCTGCGATCAGACCGGTGTCGGCGTATTGTGCACTTTCATGGCCAAGGGCGCCGTCGATATGGACGCCCCCTATTGCCTCTACACGATCGGTCTCGGCAGCC
>PVMK01137519.1_pt1 | contig 49059 bp, 47 predicted proteins | sample 1853481 | NCBI WGS metagenome assembly PVMK01 (sample SAMN08533507, study PRJNA380276) | Marine sediment metagenome, whole genome shotgun sequencing project.
CGCTGGCGGCATCCAGTGCTACCAGGTAACCGTCCAGCGTGCCCACGTAAACCTTGCCATCCCACACGGCAACACCCCGGTTAACGACATCGCAACAGAGTTTTTTGGCCCATGAACGTTGAACTTTGGGGTCGTATTCCCATAATATCGCACCGGTTTTTGCATTCAGTGCGATCACCCGTGACCAGGTACTGGTGGTGTACATGACACCATCTACGATGACCGGTGTAGCCTCCAGGCCACGCACGGATGTAGCGCTGGTTTCCCAGGCCAGACCCAGGCGGCCGACGTTTTCACGGTTGATTTGTTTTAGTGGCGAATAGCGCTGCTCATCGTAGGTCCGGCCATGGGATAGCCAGTTGCCGGGCTCAAAGTCAGCCGCAATGATGCGTTCACCGGAGACATCACCCGTGCGGGCTGGCTTTATTGTGGTCTGTGCTGCCAGGTCCACCGGGGGCGCCTGTGTCTGCTGGTCGCATCCGTACAACAGAAAGATGATCACAATCACAGAAACCCCTAAACGGACTCCGTGAGTATTGTCAGCAGCGTTTCCAGTTGTTGTTATCCGAGTCATTTTGTATCGTCCTGCAGGTGGGGGTCGTCCAATATACCGCATGAATACACCTGTTTGCTTACAAACAGACTTTGCTTCTTTTACACTTGGTCGCTGATTGAAGAACCGGAGTCTCAATATGACCGTTACAAAACACCCCTGGTATTACTCTTCCTGGTTTTGACCTGGTGATGCCCGTCCTGGCAGCAGATAGCAGTACGGAAGAAATTCCTTACGGTAACAACCCGCAAGCGGGCCATTACGCCAGTGTCAACGGTATTGAAATGTATTACGAGACTTATGGCAGCGGTGATCCATTGCTGGTGATTCACGGCAACGGGCAGAGCATTGCCGACATGCATTTCCAGATCGCTCATTTTTCCAGGGATTACAAAGTGATCGTGAGCGACAGCCGTGCACACGGCAAATCCGGACGGGGTGAAGGTACGTTGACCTATATGCAAATGTTGGAAGACTACAATGCGTTGTTGGGGCAGTTGAACATTACGGGCGCCGATGTCTTTGGCTGGAGTGATGGCGGTATCCTGGCACTGCTACTGGCGATTCATCACCCGGACAAGGTCAATAAATTGGCCGTTATGGGTGCCAATCTGAGACCGGGTCAATCGGCGATCGAAGCCTGGGTGCCGGGATTGTTGGACCCTTTAAGTGAAGTGGTTGATGGAATGATCGCCAGCAAGGATTCCAGCGAGGACTGGCAACATCAGCGCCGAATGCTGGATTTGTTGATGACGCAGCCAAACATTCCGCTTGAAAGCCTGCACAAGATCAAGGTACCGGTACTTGTGATGGCTGGCGACAAGGACATCATCCGTAGCAGGCATTCGCTGGAGATATTTGAAAACCTGCCCCGGGCACACATGGCTATTTTGCCCGGTCAGACCCACTGGGCACCGGCCACTGATCCCGATGGCTTCAATGCTTTGCTGGAGAAGTTTTTTAGCACACCCTATGCAAGGCCGACCAGCGAGGAGATTCTGACTGCAGAATTGGGTTCTATACCGGTGAAGCCGGGTAGAGCAAAGGAGCCAATCGAGTGATGCTCAATGACAGGAATAAGAACACTACGCCAAGTAAAAGATGATGTTTGGATTCCTGAACACACGATTTTTTCGGGTTTATATTGTGCCCGGTGCGGTATTCCAGTCGGTTATGGTAGGTGGCGGTTATGGCACCGGCCGTGAAATCGTCGAATACTTCACCAGCTATGGGTTTCTGGGTGGACTGTTGGGGCTGGGCATCGCATTCGTCTGCATGGCAAGCATTCTTGCATTAACCTTTGAATTTGCACGGCTTTCAAGGTTTATGATTACCGGAATTTCTTCAAACGACTACTGGGCCGGGGTTGGGTAGCATTCGAAGCACTTATCATCCTGTTGTTCCTGCTGGTGCTTGCCGTTTTGGCATCGGCAGCCGGCAATATCCTGCGGGATAATTTCGGTATTTCATATGCTACCGGACTGTCGATCATGCTGGTGGTAGTCGGGGTATTGACGTTTTTCGGGCGTGATGTGATTGCCAAAGTGCTCACCTTCTGGTCATTCTTTTTGTACGCGGTCTTCTTTACATTTTTTATATCGGTTTTCAGTAATGACTGGGCACCGATCAGCGCCGCGATGCAGCAGGCAGAAGTATTGGATGGCTGGTGGCAGAGCGGATTCCGCTACGCCCTCTATAACATTGCAGCAGCGCCGTTGTTGCTATACGTAGCACGTGTTTTTGAGACCCGTAAAGAGGCTTTGGGGTCGGGGGTTATCGCCGCTGCGATCGCCATGCTTCCGGCGGTGGTATTCCAGCTGGCATTTTTTGCTGCTTACCCCGAGATTCTGGACCAGCCGATTCCCACGTACTGGATGATGGGGCAGTTGGGCATGAGCGTGCTCGTGATCGTTTACAGCATCATGTTATTTGGCACTTTCATAGAAACCGGGGCCGGCATGCTGCAGGGTATCAACGAGCGTATTGACGCTTACCTTGAGGAGAAAAGGGGCCAGGGTTTGAGTCGCGTAGCACACGCCGTAATTGCGGTTTCGGCGATCGGGGTTAGTGCGATATTGTCTCTTTGGGGCATAACAAACCTGATCGCACAGGGTTATGGGACCATGGCCTGGGGTTTCCTGCTGGTCTATGTCATACCGCTGCTGAGTATCGGTCTTTACAGGATAATCAAGTCGGATAGCCAATGAAAATTGTAAAAACAGTAATGTATTTCATACTCGCCGTTTTAATAACGTTCCTGCTGGCCAGTATTACCGGAACACAAATCGTACTCGCGGACATTTCGAGTTTTGGCCTGGATGTTCCTTTATCAGACAGGGTTTCCGTCACCTTTCACGACATCGTTGGCCTGGCACCGGCCCTGTCCATTATGATCGCTGCGGCTTTCCTGGTTGCATTTGTGATCGCTGCACTGTGCAACAGGTTCCTGGGTGGTAACCGGCTTTACTGGTACCTGGCAGCGGGTTTCACCTCGTTGCCCGCCACACTGATGCTGATCAAATCTTTAATGGGCGGCACCCTGTTTGCCGCAGCGCGAACGGGTTTGGGTATGTTTCTGATTGCACTTTGTGGGTTGGTTGGCGGTTGGCTATTCTCCCGCCTGACGCAAAAGAGGGATGTCTGAATGAAAAAGATACTCAAAATTTGTCTGCTGATACTGCTGGCAGGTTCGGCAAATGCAGCGGAGTACATGATCGAGACCGTGGTGGATGGATTGTCCTACCCCTGGGCCATTGCATTTTTGCCGGATGGTGACATGCTCGTTACAGAACGTTCCGGTCAGTTGAGACGTATTAGCAAAGGAAAACTTCAGCAGGAACCCATCGGCAATCTGCCTGAAATATACGTGGGCGGGCAGGGTGGTTTGCAAGACATCCTGCTGGACCCTGATTTCGATACCAATAACGTGCTTTACCTGTCACTATCTTCCGGAACCAAGGCTGACAATGCAACGCGGGTAATCAGCGCACGACTGGCTGGAAACAGCCTGCAGGACATCAAAACAATATTTACTGCATCGCCCGGTAAGGATACGCCGCATCATTTTGGCTCACGCCTGGCCTTGCTGCCGGATCAAACCCTGCTGATCACGGTGGGTGATGGTTTTAATTTTCGCGAGCAGGCACAGTTTCTGGATAACCATTTTGGCAAGCTGATCCGTATCAACAAGGATGGCAGCGTACCCAATGACAATCCATTTGTCGGCCGGGATGATGCCTTGCCGGAAATATGGACCTACGGGCACCGCAATCCACAGGGGCTGCTGGTGTCTGTCGATGGCACGGTCTGGTTACATGAACATGGTCCGCGCGGCGGCGATGAGTTGAACAACATCGAACCCGGCAAAAACTACGGTTGGCCGGCCATCACCCACGGTATGGATTATTCGGGGGCCTATGTTTCACCCTACACCGAAGCGGCTGGCATGGAACAACCCGTGACTTACTGGGTGCCGTCCATCGCCCCTTCCGGGTTCTGCGAGTACCTGGGTGCTGCGTTTCCGCAATGGCAAGGCAACCTGTTTGTGGCCGCGCTGGCAGAGAGAAGCGTCCGCCGGCTGGTGATGGAAAATGGCAGGGTGCTGTCGCAGGAAACCATGTTCACCGAATTAAACCAGAGAATTCGTGAAGTTCAGTCAGGCCCTGACGGTTATCTTTACCTGCTGACCGATAGCGAAGATGGCGCGGTTTTACGCGTGTTACCAAAGGACTAACAGCAATGAAAATAGTAGCAGACATGAGCCTCTACCCGCTGAAAGACGGGCCGATCCCCACCATCATAGAGTTCATCAGGGAATTGCAGGGGCAGGATGGTATCGAGATCGTCACCAATCAGCTGGGCACCCAGCTTCGTGGTGAATTCGAGGCTGTCACCGGGGCCATCAACCATTGCATGCGCAAGGCCATGACCGCATCGAACACGGTAGTTCTGGTGGTGAAATACCTGAACATAAACGCCGAGATTGGAAGAGTGCCGAGCCTGACTCCACCTGTATGAAATAAGTTGGAATCGGCGATCCCCGCAGGAACGGGTGAAAACAATAATCAAGGACGTAAGATGAAAACGCGAATCACTGAACTTTTTAACATCGAGCACCCGGTTATCCAGGGTGGAATGCACTGGGTGGGGTTTGCCGAGATGGCCGCTGCTGTCTCCAGCGCTGGCGGACTGGGTATTATCACGGCCTTGACGCTGCCAACGCCCGATGCGCTGGCGAAAGAGATCGCCAGGTGCCATCAGATGACCGACAAGCCCTTTGGTGTCAACCTGACATTCCTGCCGGCATTCACGGCACCGCCATATCCAGAATACATCGAAGCGATCATCAATGGGGGTGTCAAGATTGTTGAGACCGCCGGCCGCAGCCCCGAGGCTTATATGCCGACACTGAAAGAGGCGGGCATCAAGGTCATCCATAAATGTACATCCGTACGCCACTCGTTGAAGGCAGAAAAAATCGGTTGCGATGCAGTCAGTGTCGATGGCTTTGAATGTGGCGGTCACCCCGGTGAAGATGATATTCCCAACCTGGTTTTGCTACCGCGTGCTGCGGAAGAACTCTCCATTCCTTTTGTTGCTTCCGGTGGTATCGGTAACGCCCAACAACTGGTGGCCGCATTGGCGCTTGGTGCGGACGGAATTAACATGGGAACCCGGTTTATCGCTACCAAAGAGGCGCCGGTGCATCAAAACATCAAAGATGCGCTGATTGCAGCCAGTGAACTGGATACCCGGCTTATCATGCGTTCTTTGCGCAATACCGAACGTGTTCTGTCTAGCCCTGCTGTTGAAAAAATTATTGAAATTGAAAAAGAGAAAGGTGCGGACCTGGCCATTGAGGATGTCCTGGAACTGGTTGCCGGTGTTTATCCAAGGGTCATGAAAGAGGGCGATTTGGATGCGGGCGCCTGGAGTTGCGGTATGGTTGCCGGTCTGATTAATGACATCCCCACTTGCAAGGAACTGATTGAGCGTATTGTCGGCGAGGCAGAAGACATTATTACAGGACGCCTCGCCTCAATTGTTTGTGCGGGATATGACTGAATTTTTGCAACGCTTGAACTAAATGATGTGGCACTATTGGCAATAATATTTATTACCAACGAATGGATCAAAGTATGCAAGCTCAAAAAATAATGTTACTTGCCACGCTGTCCTGCTTGATGTTTGCCTGTGATTCACCGCAGACGGAATCAGCTGGAACACTTGCCACTACGCCAGGTACCGGTAAAGCTCACATTACCTGGGACAGTTGGGGGAGTACCGCATATTTTTGCCGAGTCTGAGCAGGAGATATTTTTTGCCGATGGCTGGGTGCAGATGCAGGCCCATGCCAATACCATATTGAAACTGTATGGCCGTTCACGTGGGCGTGCCGCCGAATACTGGGGTGAGGAATACCTGGAAAGCGATGAGCTTATCCACAATCTTGGTCATCCGGAACTCGCTGTATCCCAGTGGCAGCAACAGGACCCTCAAACCCGGCAGATTTTTACCGCGTTTATAGAAGGTATGAATGCTTATGCCACGCAACACCCTGAGGCAATTTCAGATGACAACAAGGCCGTTCTGCCGCTAACCGTTACCGATACCAACCTGCATGCCCTGTTCGTGGTCAATACCCGCTTCGTCGGTGGACGGGAACTGGGCCAGGCAGGCAGGTGGGAGGAACTGGGCTCCAATACCTATGCGGTCGGGCCGTCGCATTCTGAAAGCGGTCGTGCCATGCTGGTTCAGAATCCCCATCTGCCTTGGTATGAGGAGTTCCTGTTTTTTGAGAAACACCTCAAAACATCAAAGCGCAATATTTATGGTGTAACGCTGGTGGGCCTGCCGGGTTTTGCCATCGCATTTAACGATGTGCTTGGCTGGAGTCACACCAATAACACCATTGATAATGCTGATCTCTACGAGTTGACACTTGATGGCGATGGAGATGAAAGGGGCTATCTGCTGGATGGCGAACGGCGGCAATTCGAAACTATCAACAAAACCATCCGTGTAAAGGCTGCTGACGGTACGTTCAGTCAACATGAGATAGTCGCCCGTCGCAGTATTCATGGGCCGGTGATCAAAATGGGCACAGATAAAGCATTGGCGCTGAGGCTGGTCGGTGCGGATCGCCCCAACCTGGTACTGCAATGGTGGCGTATGGCCAATGCGGACAGTTTCGATCAGTTCGATGCCGCTTTGTCGATGGGGCAGATCCCGTTCTGGAACGTCATGTATGCCGATCGTGAGGGAAGCATTTTCTATGTTTTTAATGGCCAGGTGCCGGTACGTTCGCACGGCGACTGGGATTTCTGGCAAGGCATTATTTCCGGGTGATGTTTCAGAAAACCTCTGGACCGGCGTGCATGATTATGCCGAGTTACCCAAGACAAAGAATCCGCCCGGTGGCTCGTTGCAAAATGCCAATGATCCACCCTGGACCAGTTCTTTCCCGATGCAACTGGATGCGGACGATTTTCCGGCATACATGGCGCCACGCGGTATGGGCTTCAGACCACAGCGCGCCGTACGTATGATGGTCGAGGATGACTCCATCAGCTTTGATGAATTGATTGAGTACAAACTTTCAACACGAATGGAACTGGCAGACCGCCTGCTTGATGATCTGTATGCTGCAATCGATGAATACGGTTCTGAACTGGCACGTGAAGCCCGGGTCGTTTTAATGGACTGGGACCGTGAAGCCAATGTGGATAGCAAGGGCGCTGCCCTGTTTTATTTCTGGGCCAGGAAAATGGGCCCTGATAATCAGGAAAATTTCGCCCAGGCCTGGGATGAATCCCATCCCCGCACCACCCCTGACGGCCTGGCAGACCCGCAGGGCATGGTGAAGTTGCTCGAAGAGGTTGCCGCTGAAATGAAACAGACACATGGTGGCCTTGATGTCGCCTGGGGTGATGTCTACCGGATCAGCTACAACAACATCGATCTTGCCGGTAACGGTGGACCGGGTTTCCTGGGTATATTTCGTGTCGCATGGCCTGGCAAAGAGGATAATGGCATCGAGTATGTCGGCGGTGGCGACTCATGGGTGGCGATTATTGAATTCACTGATAAACCCCATGCCAGGGTCCTTTTGAGCTACGGCAATTCAACCCAGGAAGATTCCCCTCACAATGGTGACCAGCTTGCGCTGTTTTCTCGCAAGGAATTCCGTGACGCATGGATCAGCGCCCAGGAAATTGCCAACCATACGGAAAAAACCGAATGGCGCACAAGAGATGGTTTTCTCGAAAGATAGGGGAAAATTGGAAAGATTTATGACCTCTTCCGAACAAGGCTGATCGTGTGGTAGCCATTGGTATAGCACCCGGGAATTTTTATGACAGATTTGCAGGAGCAGAGTATTTTGAACACACAGGTTTTGCGGGATAGCGAAGGCTATTTGTTTGACACGGATGATTGGAGCAAAATTTGGGCTGAAATGGTTGCCGAAGAAGAAGGCTTAACGCTAAATGATAGCTATTGGTCGGTAATCAGTTTCATGCGGGACTACTATGGTGAACACCAGGTCACCCCTGATGTTCGTCACACTACCAGAAACATGGCTGTCGTACATGGATACAGCAAAAAAGAGGCCAAAAAGCTTCTTTTTGAGTTATTTCCATACGGTTATGTAAAACAGGCGTGCAAGATTGCCGGTATGAAAAAACCACGTGCATGGAGCACGGGTTAGTTCCCTTTCATAGACAGGGGTTTTGTTCACGAAAGGTTGCCACTGATATCGCAATCGAGATGCGAATAAAAACTTGCTGAACACCATTTGAGACACCCATCGCTCTCACCCACCAGGCTATGGGTGTCTCAGCCGCTGGTTTTTGTAGACTTTGCCGCCCTTCATCACAAAACCCACATCCAGCAATTCTTCGATATTGTCCAGTGGAGAATTGTTCACCGCGATGATATCGGCATACTTGCCGGCCTCAATGGTGCCGATGGAAGACGACATATCCAGCAGGTCAGCCGCGTTCACCGTTGCCGATTTGATCACGTCCATTTCTGGCATGCCGGCTTTCACCATCAGTACTGCTTCACGTGCATTGGTGCCATGTTTGGAAACGCCGCTGTCGGTGCCGTAAGCGATTTTGACACCGGCTATGTAGGATTTGTAGAAATTGTCTTTCATTGCAGCACCGGTCTTGATGGCCTTTTCCTTAATGGCCGGGCTCATGAAATCAGAATTTTTCGCCATTTTCACGGTTGTCTCACCGGCCAGCAGCGTGGGTACAAGGTAGGCACCGGTTTCCTTGAACAGCTTAATGGCTTCGGGTCCGGTATATGAGCCGTGTTCAATGCTGGCCACGCCAGCTTTCAAGGCCGCAATTATGCCGTCTTCCTCGTGGGCATGAGAGGCAACTTTTTTGCCCATGCGTTTGGCTGCGAGCACCACTTCCCTGAGTTCATCCGCCTCCATCTGCTGACCGGTGCCGGTGGCGCGGTCGGTCAGAACGCCACCGGTGGATGTAATTTTAATCCAGTCAGCACCGTACTTGATGACGTTACGTGTGGCACGACGGCAATCGTATGGCCCGTCACAGATATTTTCAGAAGTGAACATCTCCATCAATTCGGGACTGACACCGCTAATATCCGCATGACCGCCGGTAATGCCTACCCCACCAGCGGCAATAATCCGGGGACCATCACCCCAGCCTTTATTGATGCCATCGCGCAAGGCGTACATTTCCTGTGATGAAGAACCTGCATCCCGCACCGTTGTGAATCCCGCCAGCAGCGTACGCATGCCGAACATCACACTTCTCATCTCGACTTGCTGTGAAGACATTTTGAGGGTTTCACTGTCGTTTCGGGGACCCAGCTGACCCTGAAGGTGAACATGCATGTCCATCAGGCCGGGTAAAACGAACTGATCCTTCAGGTCGATCACGGTAATTGCACCTTCAAATTCACCAGGATCGGAATATCCTTTTCTGACTTCGACAATTCGATCATCTTTGATGACGATGGTCTGCTCAGATTTCACCGCCTTGCCCGGTACTGCCAGCAATTCGCCCGCGTGAATGATGGTGGTACCGGCGAGTGCGGCAGGAGTGCTTGCAAACAGCAGCAAAGAAACGGCCAGGCCGGTCAGGTGTTGGGTCATTGTTATCTCCTCGTATTTTTATTAATACTCAATCTGATCAGGCCATACCCCTGGCCAGGTCTGTTTTCAGGTCTTCTATATCTTCAAGTCCCACCGCCACCCGAATCAAACCATCGGCGATACCAGCCTCTTCACGCTGTTCCGGTGTCAAACGATTGTGGGTGGTGCTGGCCGGGTGGGTGATGGTGGACTTGGTATCACCGAGATTGGCCGTGATTGAAATCAGACGGGTTGCATCGATCAGTTTCCATCCCGCATCCTTGCCGCCCTTGAGTTCAAACGATAATAATCCGCCAAACCCCGTTTGCTGTCTTTTCGCCAGTTGATATTGGGGGTGGCTTTCAAGCCCGGGAAAGAAAACCCGCTTGACCGCCGTTTGCTGCTCAAGCCATTGGGCCAGTGCGAGGGCATTGGCGCTGTGTGCCCGCATACGCAGGCTCAGTGTCTCGAGACCTTTCAAAAAGACCCAGGCATTGAACGGGCTCATACTTGGACCTGCCGTTCTGAGGAATCCAAATACATCTTCACCGACAGTGTCCTTGCGACCCAACACCGCACCACCCACACAACGGCCCTGGCCATCCAGGAACTTGGTCGCAGAATGGATCACGATATCAGCGCCCAGCTTGATCGGTTGTTGCAGGGCAGGGGTGCAAAAACAGTTATCCACGGCCAGCAGGCAGTCGTTTTGATGGGCGAGTTCGGCCAATTGTTCGATATCAGCCAGTTCGGTTAGTGGATTGGATGGGGTTTCAAGGAATAATAAACGGGTTTCAGGGCGTATCGCTGCTGCCCAGTCGGCGATATCCGGTAAACCGACAAAGCTGGTTTCTATACCCAGTTTTGCCAGGTAATTTGTGAATAACATAGTCGTGGAACCAAAAATACTGCGTGATGAAACAATATGGTCACCGGCTTTGAGCAAACCCAGGCAGGTCGAGAGGATGGCCGACATTCCCGAAGCCGTGGCCACGCAGGACTCCGCGCCTTCCAGTGCCGCGAGTCGTTGTTCAAAAGTTCTGACGGTTGGGTTGGTAAACCGCGAATAAATATTTCCCGGCTGATCACCGGAAAAACGGGCTGCTGCCTCGGCAGCCGAGGCAAATACATAGCTGGATGTGGTGAAAATGGGCTCGCTGTGTTCACCCTCGGCGGTGCGTTCCTGGCCGGCCCTGACGGCAAGCGTGTCAAAACTGTAATCGTCTTCAAATCCGGACATCAGATATCCTCAGATGGGGTCAGAGAGTCGTTTCCAGATAATACGGAAACGGGCGGTTAAGCACAATTCAGGTAAACAGATATGTGTGCCAAACACATGGCCCCGTCAGCGTCTTTTGGCGTACACTGAAACATCAGATTGATACCAGTGAAATCCAAGTCCATGTCCGATAATCCCCAATTCCGAAAGACAAAAATTATTGCCACCATTGGCCCGGCTTGTGACGATGTGGAGACACTGGTGCAAATGATCCAGGGTGGAATGAATGTTGCGCGTCTGAACCTCTCCCACGGCAATTATGAAGAGCACGGCGCGCGCGTCCAGCGCATCCGTGAAGCAGCCAGGGCAGCGGGCAGCCGTGTAGCGATCATGATTGATACACGCGGTATCGAGATTCGTACAGGTACGCTTATTAACAGCTACGTGGACCTCAATCGTGGCGCGGGTTTTATCCTGCGTACAGATGGTCAGCCGGGTGATGAGAGCGGGGTTTCCGTCTCTTACAAGAGACTTCCTGCTGAAGTCTCGGCCGGTGCTGTCATTCTGCTTGATGATGGTGCGATCGAACTTGAAGCCTTATCGACAACTGATACCGAAATAGTATGTCGCGTGGTGCATGGCGGGATACTCGGTAAAACCAAGGGCGTGAATCTTCCGGGCACCAATCTTTCCATAACTGCCGTCGGTCCGGAAAACCGGGCTGATTTTGTCCGGGAAATCGAGTTTGCGGCGGCAAACGATGTTGATTACATAGCCGCCTCGTTCATACAAAGCGGGGAAGACATCACCCGTATGCGGGAGATCCTGGCCGAAATGAAAATCGACACGCCGATCATCGCCAAGATAGAAAACAAGGCGGGCGTGGATAACATGGAAGCCATTATCGCCGCTGCGGATGGCATGATGGTGGCACGCGGTGATCTCGGAGTTGAATTGCCTTTCGGTGAAGTCCCCGGCACGCAGAAGAAAATGATCCGTAACACGGTCATGGCCGGCAAACCGGTAATCACCGCGACGCAGATGCTGGCTTCGATGGAAAAAAATCCCAGGCCGACCCGGGCAGAGGCCAGTGACGTTGCCAACGCCATCCTTGACGGCACCTCTGCGATCATGCTTTCCGGTGAAACGGCAGCGGGTAAATACCCGGTTGAAGCGGTAAAGACCATGCATTCCCTGGCACTGACCACTGAATCGTGTCTGAATGAATACGGCTACCTGCAGAAAATCCCTTTCCATTCCGCCAATATCGTCACCGCAGCCATCAGCGGCGCCGTTACAACCATGGCCAAGGATCTTGAAGCTGCCGCCATCGTCAGCCTGTCGGAAACCGGCTTTACCTCCCGGTTGATATCCAAGCACCGGCCGGAATGCCCCATTCTTGCCATCACGGGCTCGGAACGTGCCGCGCGAAGGCTCTCGATGAACTGGGGTGTTTCAGCGGTTTTGTACACCGGAGAATCCGGTGACAAGGAAAAAATCGCCTTTGCATCAGAATGTGTTCAAAGGATGGGCTTTGCTAAAACAGGGGACTCGATCATCGTGACTGCCGGACACACGCAACGCAGTGGCGGTACCGATATGATCCGGGTGATTACACTCTAGGTTACAGGGTTGACACTGCACTAGTTCGAGTCGGTTTTGGCAAAACGCCGGGACAAAGCAACAATGGCTTTTGCCAGGAATGGAAAACTGGCCAGCAGGGTTAGTGCCAGGATCAGGCCAGGTGTGAAAATGGCAGCCATGCTGAAAGTTTCTATATCTCCCAACTGGCTGCCGGTGTAAGCAAGGATAAGCAGTACGGGTACCATCCCTAACAGGGTCGCGAGCATGAATACGGGTACCCGCATTGAAGTCAGGCCCATCAGCAGGTTCAGTGACCAGAACGGGATCAGCGGTATCATTCTGAGACCAAATATGTATAGGGCTCCCTCTTTTTCGACACCCTTGTTGACCATATCAAGCTGGTTGGAAAATCGTCTTTTGACCAAATCGTGGAAAAGATACCGGCTGCTGTATAAGGAAACTGCACTGCCCAGTGTCGAGGACAGCAGGGAGATGATAAAGCCGTTCACAGCACCAAAAATAATGCCACTGGTCACCGCCAGGGCGCCGGTAACTGGTAGTGAAAAACTGGTGCCAATAAAGAAAACTATAAAAAATACGGCGGCCGTAGCTATGGGTGATTGCTCAAAAAGGCCCTGGTACAGACGGATACTGAGGTATTTATCACCACCTCCGACAAAGTACAGGATGATGATGGTGGCGATAAATGCAGCCAGAGCGAGTTTTTTTATCGGCATTTTTCATCACCGCCTGTTTTGTCAGAAACCGATTCAACAAAGCCTGAAATCGTATTGCAATAATATTCGAGTAGCATGCGTTTGCTTTCCACCAGCTTGAACTGACCATCACCGGTTGGTTCAATGATCTTCCTTCGTAGTAAAACGTAAATACCCTGGCTGAGTGCGTAATCACCTTCATTATTAGGCAGAAAAACTGGCGCACCGTCAGCAACCAGGTCGTCGATCAGCCGGGTTGCCCTGACTTTCAGTTTCAACTCCGAAATCGGCAGGTCTTCGCTATTGCTCAATACACTTGCCAGCAGGTAAGTCGGAAGAATGGGCAGCAGGTTGCCGATACGACCGGCCAGGTCATTGCCCAGGGCGGTAATGCTTTCCCTGCGGTCTGCATGGTCCTGTTCGCTCAGGATCACACCGCGTTCAGTTTGCCACTCATTCAGCGAAACCGGCTTGCCAAAATTAACACATGCGTAGCCAAAAGGCTTATGTTTGCGGGGCATCACGTAGGTGCTTACGGTGCTGATGAATTTCAGAAATGAAAACAGTGAATAGAGCACGCCTTTCGACTCAAAACCTTCTTCCTGGTGGGCAATCAGGGTTTTGTCTTCGGGGATTTTGTCGTAATTAAGCGCACAGGGGATAAACACGATATCTTTACAGTTTCCCTCGCCCAGTGCCTTGACCAGGTAGTTCAGCAAGCCGAGCTTCAGTGGCTGTATTCGCCCGTCCCGGGATAAACCACCTTCAACAAATACACCCTGGGGCATGCAGTGAGATGTCGCCAGGAAAACATAGCGCTCCAGTATTTTGTGATACAGCGGGTTGTCCGACTGGTCGCGGCGAACGATAAAAAACCCGAGGGCATGCAGGAATTGCTGGAATGGAAAAACCAGCGCCCACTCACCGGCGGAATATGAGACCGGTGCGGTTTTTGATGTCAGGTAAATCAGTAACAGCGGGTCAAAGTTCGAACGGTGGTTGGAGACCATGACCACACAGCTATCGGTGGGGATATCCTTGTATTCACTTTGTGCTGAAAAACCAACCTGGATCCAGTAAAACATCCGCAGCCATTTTCTTGCTACCCAGTAACCGATGTGGAAATAGAGCAGGGCATTGAAGGTTGGCACAATTTCGGCGGCAAGTTTTCTGGCTTCGGCCAATGCAGTCTCCTTTGAAGCCGGGTTTTTGGCTGCTTCTTCAATGGCAGTTTTAACTTGCGGGTCAGTGATGATTCTATCGACCCACAATTGGCGGTTGGCCATGGCATAGGAGGGCAGGCCAAACTGAAGTTCCTCATCAAGGATCTTTTCGGAAGATTGAGAGCGGTGGTAAATCAGACGTTGTAACAAAGGCAGAAATACCAGGCGCCAGACTGCGTATGCTGCCAATAGCAACAAAAGAAAAAATTGCCAGTTCGCTAAAGTGACTGTTCCTTCCATCTGTATTCCGAATCCGGGTCAGCACACTATGGATACTAGTTTTTTAGCGGCGTTTGTACCAGCAGTGATTCGTAGCGCCGGTCGGTCAGGGTTGTCAGGAATGCAGCCAGTGCTTCGGCCCTGCTTCTGGTCAATGGTTGACCCTGACGCAGCAGTTCCAGGCTCACGGTTTCAGTCACCTCGGCTTCCCCCCACGGTTCACCGGTTTCAGGGTTTGTCTGGCTCTGCTGGTCGCTGAGGGTAAATCTCCCGTAAAAAAGTATGGCCGTTAAGAGTTCCTGGAACACCCCGTTGTGCATGTAAGGCCCGGTAACGGCGATGTTACGCAGGTTGGGCACCCTGAATTTACCGGCCTGTGCCGGGTCGTCAACGGCGGGGTTTTCCAGCAATCCGAGGTCACGGTGAGTAGCATCCACACCGTTTTTTTGTCGTGCCTTGATATTGCTCGGCACGCCGATATTGTGGTACTGGTGATTGCTGAAGGTTTCGCGGGTGGAAACCTCCAGCGTGTTCAAAATATGACAGCTACTGCAGTTGATCAGCTGGGAAAAGAACAGGATACGTCCCAGTTCCTCCTCACCCGTCATTTGGTACTCACCACGCAGATAACGGTCATACTTTGAATCAAAAGGCGCAAATAGCCGGGTATTTTCAAAGGCCACAAGGCTTTCGGTGATGGCACGGAAAGCATTTTCGGTATTGCTGAAGATATAGGTGCCGTAAAGACTCTTGAAGGCCGCAACATAGGATGGGTTTTCGCGCACTCGCGCGACCACGGCGGCATTATCCGGCATTGCCATCTCGATCGGGTTGGTAAATGGTTGGCCGGCCTGGTCGACAATTGTTTCTGCGCGCCCATCGTGAAAGTAGCCACCGATGAACTCACCCTTGTCATCTATGTGAAAATCGGGGATCAGGAATGCATAAGTCGCAGTGGGCGTATTGCGGTCACCCAGTGAGAAGCCATCGTCACCCAATGAAAATGCACCCGAAACACCATTATCACGGCCATCAATAAATGCCCTTTCAGGATCGTGGCAGGTCGCACAGGCCTGGGTGCGGTTGGCGGACAGGTTGGTATCGAAAAACAAGGCCTGTCCCAGGCTGGCAAGCCCGCCCTGGTCAGCGGCTATAGCGCTGTAGCTTGTCAGTAATCCCAAGCCAAGGCGAAAAATGGCTATCGGGATCCGCTTCTTATTCCTGTTTATCCACATGGCTCGATTGTTGTTGGATATTCTTGATGACCGTTGCAAACCTCAGCAAGGGCGCATCATCATTGATCATGCCCAGCGGAATGGTGAAGTGCCCGCGTTTGTAGCTGAAACGGTTTTCCTGCGGGACATTCCAGGCGTCCATTTGTATCATTGCGGTTCTGATTGGTGTCACGGTATCTTCTGTGCCGTAAACCGTCACGATATTTTCGCCCTTGACACAGGCAGGCCGAGACGGGTCGATCCGCTGCAACCAGGTCTTTTCGGTATCCTGGTGCCAGCCCGCCGCACGCATCGCGTCACCAAGATTCCAGATGTCCGAAAGTACGCCATCCAGCGCGGCTTCAGACATGTACTGGCTGTGGGTGATGGCCAGCAGCGCATCCGGTTGCAGTTTTTCAGGCCATTTTGTGGCACTCATGGCGATGGCCTTGGCGCTTTGCGCACCCAGGCTGCTGCCACCGATCGCAACCGCCCCGTTGCTGTTGTTTCTGCACCATTTGATGATCGTCGCCCATTCTTTATGCTGTGCAGCGACAAAGTCAAAAATGCTGATCGGCAGATTGGACAGGAATTGCTCGCCGCCATAATGACCGGGCAAAACACGGCGCCCGTGCCAGGGCGCCTCCGGGCGTATCACGCGGATACCCAGTTTGGTCAGTTGGGTAACCTCGTCCAGCAACTGGTGATAGTGATCAAACTCCACGCTCATACCGTGGCCGAAAATCAGCGTAGGGGGATTATCGATACCTGCAGGTTCATGCACCCGGGCGTAAACCAGGTCGTTCATTTGCCCGCTGGGTGAGGCAAAGCGCAACCAGTAATCTGTTCCATTACCGGTTGGGATCGAGCGGGATACTTCCACATCAGGAAACTGTTCAGGTAAATCAAAATATTCCGGTAATTTTTCGCCATTTTCACCGAAACGTTTTGCAACATCCCCGGGCGTTGGTGGATTCATGGAAACGGAGGTTTTGACCAGGCGGCGCAAAGAGGCAAATTTCTTCCTGGTCAGGTTGTAATCGGTGCGGAAATCAAGACGCATCTCCTCCACGATGGGCAAGCGCTCCTCCGCCACTGCTTCCTCACCAAAAAAATAGAAATGCCATAGTTGATCCATAGAGAAGGCTTTCAGGCGTGCACGTTCAAACTGGCGCAGGGCACTGGCAATGGTTCTGCGCTGGGATTTACTCGGTCGTTCCAGTGGAACCTGCTTGATAAACCTGTCGACATCACCTTCTGCCGCCCGGGCTGCCGCCCACAACCGGGAAAGTGGGAAGAACCAGTGCTTGAGCAGATACAAAATAAAGGCATCGAGCCAGGGCCGGGCAATTACGCGGCCGGCAGGAGATGCGATCAGTTTTGTTGTAAAACGGGAGAATCCGGACATAGCAGGAATTATAATCTGTTTCTGTCAGTTCTTTCCGCCCAAGCAAAACGAGCAGACCATTAGCGCAAAATAATGGTCGCAGGGAAGAGCATCGTGATAGGTATCTTCAGCTATTCGACGATTTCCAGCTCAGGCTGAACCCAGTCACCATTGAAGTACGCTTCGCTGGGCTCATAGATGCGCAGCGCTATGTTCCAGCCTTCGAAGATATCCATGTAGTTAACGGCATCTTTGTCACCGCCGAAATGGATGGTGACTGAACCGTCTTCATTGGGCACAGCAAACTGGCTATTGATGTTATAGATGTCGCCTTGTGGATAGCCCCCGGCGTCATAAACAGTGATTGACCAGAATGCTTTTGCAGGTACCTCTTTAAGCGTTAGCGTTTGCGGCTCGGTACTCTCCGGGAAATAAAACGGATAAACCGCCCGCTCAGCGGTGAAACCACCCCAGCCTGCAGCCGTACCGACATTGTGTTCTTGCAAAGGCACTTCACCCTTTTTGCCAAACATCACATCAGCCGTGATTCCTTCCTGCTTTTGGATTTCCTGGTACCTGGCACGCATTGCCAGAATTTCTTCCATATCCCAGTTGTTGGATGCCACATAGGAACCTTTGTCTTTCTGGTCCAGTTTCAATTGTTCCTGAAGGTCATTCGCGATGGCCAGATCAGCGGGATCGGCCGTATTGGCTTGAGTGCGCACCACGATCGTGGCGTAGCGACGGCCCACGTTTTCTTGCGTCAACGTATGGGTGCCCGGTTCTACAAATGCCATCGGATTGTAGTGCTCATCTGTAATAATCCAGGCCGTTTGGTAACGACCGTTGGTTTCCGGCATTGTCAGCACAGCGTCCTCTGTAAGGTCAACGACCGCAGTCGAGTAAATGGTATCGAAATTGATACGCATAATTGTGCGGTCCTTGGGATCTGCGCCTGTTTTGAGATGCATTAACACGCCAACGCCGTTGCTGTTAGTCGCATCTGAAATTTTCTTCACGTATTCAGAAAAAATAACCTCGGATTCTGCAAGCCCATAGTTTTCGTCTGTGACGACTGTCGTTTGAACTTCGCTTACAGCAACAACTTTATTTTGCTCGACAGGTGTATCAGTGCCACCGCCACAACGGACCAATATTACTGGCACAACGACAACTAACATAAGAGTAACTAATCCAATAAATGGCTTTTTCATTTTGTCATCCTCCATAGTGCCCCGCAGGGGCGTGATGTGTGTCTCAGTATCATTCGGCCCCTAATTCAGGAGCACCTGGTAGCTCACCAGGAATTGGTTGAAATCATTGCTTGCCGGTGTGAGTGGAGTTTTAATATGTATCACAGATACATGCCCTTTGATAACGGGATGATCGAGGACACCGGGATTACCAGAATTACAAGAGAAGAAGCTGAATAATCATCAGGACTTCTGCTGGTAAAACCTGCAGCGAGCATAATAATCACATTCTAATAAATTGTATGCACTTAATCTTCAGGCAATGTTGATTTAAATCAAGTCAATGAGTGTTTACGCTGGTAGCATAAGCTCATAAGACCATTGGTTATCGGACGTTTCATGAGGAAACACTGATGAAAATTTTGCTTCAACTACTTACCTTCACACTCGCTGCCGCCATCTTTTCAACCCCTGTCCAGGCCCAGGCCGGGGAGGGAGACAGCACTGACGAAGTACCCAACCTGGACCTGTTTGATGAAGATACAGAACTTACCGAGCAAGGCTGGGTACAATTCTATGTATCTGCTGGATATATGTACCTGGATGGTGATGGCAAGTTCTCTGCCCGCCTGCCCAGTGGTAATGAAGTCACCATCATTGATTTCGATCGGGCCGGGTTAAAAGAAACCGATTCATCATATTGGCTGACATTGAACTGGCGATCTGCGAATTCACGCTGGGGCGCATGGTTTGGGTCCTGGCAATACGATGTTATCGGCTCCCGTGTATGGGAGGACAGCCTGCCGATCAACGGTACGGAGATACCGGTGGGGGCCTCGGTGACCAGTGATTTTGATGCCAGGTGGTATATTTTTGAAGCGACCTACTCATTTTACCGTTCAGAAACGGTCGATACCGGTATCGGCTTTGGTTTTCATACGGTCGATCTCGATACAACAATGACCACGGATTTTCAGCTTGGAGACCACGAAACAAAGATAGTCTCAACCCATTTGGATACACTCGCACCTTTGCCGAATGTTCTTGCCTATCTTCACTGGAAGTTTACACCTCGCTGGAGCCTGGTTACCCGATTGGGGTACTTTGGATTGGATTACGGTGATTACAGTGGCCAAATGACCAATGCCCACGCCTTGGTCAATTTCCAACTCTCGCCACGATGGGCGCTGGGTTTCGGCTATCAATTCGTTGATCTTGATCTGGATGTCGAAAAGGCTGATTTCACCCAGGTCTATGATATTGAGTTCTCAGGGCCGATGGCTTTTGCCAGGTTCAGTTTCTAAATCGGACCATGGAGAATTCATCCTGATGTTCCTCATGATCGGTTGGGCGTTCACTTTTTAGGGTCGTTTGTGTTTCCACCTGCGATGCGACCAAAGCCAGGTTTCGGGGTATTTAATGATGTCCTGTTCCAGGCGCCTGGTGTGCATTTCCGTCAGTTCACTTTCCGCAAGCTCTCGTGGGTGCTCAGCCAGTAGCTCACTGTGAATCTTGTATTGCCCTCTTTTTTCCCGGATTATTGAAAAATAGATGACCGGGTAATCCAGTTTCCTGGCAATTATTTCTGTACCTTTGAAAACTGGCGTGTCCTGATTGAGGAAAGTCATCCAGTACGCGTTTCCTGGTGCCGGTGTCTGGTCGGCAATAAAAGCCGTTGCGGTAATTTCTTTGCGGTTCTTGACCATGCCTTTAAAGGTGTCTTTCATAGGGTATAACTTCGTACCCAACCGTGTTCGCATCCTGTAAAAAAACCGGTCAAAATGTTTGTTCGTCAATGGGTGATAAATCGCATACAGTTGATGTAAGGCTAACTGGTTACAATAAGCTGCCCCTAACTCAAAGCTTCCCAGGTGCCCCGTCACGACAATGACGCTTTGGTTTTGTTTGTAAAAGCGTTCAAAAACAGAAATATCTTCGTGGCTGATATATTTTTTTAAACCAGCAGGGGATATGGACAATGTTTTGATGGTTTCCAGGCCATGGTCACAAAAGTAGCGGTAGAAATCACTGCGAATTTTTTTGATTTCATCATCTGATTTTTCAGGAAATGAGTTTTTAAGATTCTCTGTCACCACCTGTTTTCGATAGCCCAGAATTTTATAAACCAGCACGTAGAATATATCCGATAACAGGTATAAAACCTTGAACGGCAGATACGAAATTACGTACAAAAATGGAAGTGTCAGGTAGTAAAATATCGCGTTCATGGACTATTTAGGCTTCTTCATGTTTGAGCAGTCCCCGCACGATCAGGTACTGGGCTGCTATGTAGGTCGACATTACGAGTATTCGTTCGGCGGGTAATTCGATGGCAAATTTATTGATTGCGATCAGGCCGTCTGAAACTACAAACAGGATAACGCCAGTTGATACCAGCATGAAACTGGCAGCAGATGTGGCGCCCCTGCGTTTATGGGCCCAAATGCCCATGGTCAGTAGCACCAGCGCATATCCCAGCACCGGGATCAGCATGTCACCGAGCCCGGGGTAAAGTGTCCAGATCAATACCACCCCGAAGAGCACAAATTTTTTGACATCCAGCGGCCTCAGCTCACCGCTGGCAGCACCGGTTTTGTGGTAGGCGATGATGTAAAAAATATGCGCGAGCAGAAACGATGCCAGTCCAGCGATAAACATGTCGTTCATCATCAGAAAAACGTCACCTCCCCATGAAAATACCAGTGCGATCACAACATACACGCGCCATGGGGGATAGGCCTTCGAAGCAGTGATGAAGTACAAGGCCAGCGTAACCATCAGCAGTGGTTTCGCCACGGTGTATAGAATATGCACATCAAACAAAATACCGGTAAAGACCGCTACTGCCGAGATTGTAAAAAGAATTAGCCAGTTTGATTTCATTTTTTTATAGGGATATTTGGTAAATTATAGGTCCTTTTGCTGCAAGCCTTCGGTATCAGAAGTAGAATTAGAATAATTGGAAAGCATATCACCGATGAGGAAGAATTAATGTCACGAATTACCGTGATTGGTGCCGGTTTTGGTGCCCTGACAGCTATACGCAAGTTGCGCGCTGCTGATGCCGGTCTGCAGATTGACGTGATCGCGCCGAAACCGGAGTTTGTCTATTTTCCGGGTACCATCTGGATTCCAACGGGTCTGCGCAAGCCCGAAGACCTGGTGGTGCCGTTGCATAACTTCTTCCGGCGTATGAAAGTGACCTATCACAGGGCCGAGGTCACGGGTTTGAGAGATGGCGGGCGTACAGTTGAGACCAGCGCTGGTGATATCACCAACGATGGCCTGATTATTGCCTCCGGAGGCCGGTTTCTTCGTAAGTTGCCCGGTATCGAGCATTCGATTACACCCTGTGGCGGGATCGCCGCAACCGTCGAGATCCGCGATCGTCTCGAAGCGATGGAGGGTGGCACCATTGCATTTGGCTTTGCCAGTAACCCGAAGGAGCCCTCAGCGATGCGTGGCGGGCCGATGTTTGAATTCCTGTTTGGCATTGATAACTGGCTACGCAAACAGGGGCGGCGTGACAAGTTCAAACTGGTGTTCTTTTCACCGGCACCGAAGCCGGGCGTGCGGCTTGGCCCCAAAGCGGTCGATGGCATTATGTCGGAAATGGTGAAACGTGATGTCGAAACCCATCTTGGCCACAAGATGAAAGGTTTTGAAGCCAACAAGGTCATGACCGAAGGTGGTGAGTTCGAGGCCGATATGATCCTGTTCATGCCGGGTATGACAGGAAATCTGTGGTTTGATAACACCCAATTACCGCGCTCGGAGGGTGGCATGATCAAGGCCAATGTCTTTTGCCAGGCCGTAGGCATGGACAAGGTGTACGTGGCAGGTGATTCAGGTAGTTTCCCCGGCCCCGACTGGATGCCCAAGCAGGCGCATATGGCTGATTTACAAGCGGGGACTTCCGTGGGCAACCTGGTTGGTGAATTGGCTGGCAAGCCCGCCAGTCAAACCTTCAAAGTTGAGCTATTGTGCATTATCGACAGTCGTGACAAGGGCATGCTGGTCGCACGTACTGAAAAGCATAATTTTATATTGCCATCAATGCTGCCCTTGCACTGGGCCAAGCGCTACTTTGAATGGATGTATTTGCGAAAATATCGTTGAGCGGCACGAAAAGGGGTCATTTTCCTACCTTGATCACCGCAGCCATCGAAGTATCACCCGCTGCACAACCCTGGAACAGACCCCAGCCACCGCCGAGTATTGTGAGTTCTTCGATCAGTTCGATGATGGCGCGCATACCGGTGGGCCCCTGCGGGTGGCCCCAGATCAGGGAACTGCCGTAATTGTTCATCGACATCAGGTCGGCGCCGGTTTCGCGGGCAAAGACGATGTCGTTAACCGCAAACGGGTTGTGGGACTTGATCGCGGCGAGATCGGCGATACTGATGCCGGCCTGTTTCAGCGCCTGCATGGATGCCGGTATGGTGGCGGCAGGCATAAAGGTCTTTTCAACCCTTGCCTGGCCAAATGAAACGAGCTGGATGGTAATAGTCGAATCTGCTGATAACTCTTTTGCCTTGTCCTCGGTGGTCACAACCATGCCGGCAGCGCCATCGGCCGGGTGTGTCTGTCCGCCAAAGGTGATGGTGCCGCCTTCTTTGACCGGCTTCAATTTTGCCAGGCCTTCTGCCGTACTCTGGAAAATGCCCTCATCACCATCCATGGTGGCCGCAGTTTTTCTGAAGCGGGGGTCCGGTACATCGAAGGGCAGGGTCATAAAACGTTTCAGGAACGCTGAATCATCACTCAGTGCATCAGCGTATTGCTCCAGGCGCCGTAATACGACTTCATGTTGTTCGGCGGTGGAAACATTCCACTTGGCCGCACAGTTTTCCGCCGTTTGGGTCATATCCCCGCGGGTGTAGGGGTCAAATCCCATATTGTCAGGTACCCAGTCTTCGGAAGCGCCGATTCCACCCGGTGCTTTGGGGCGCGGGTAGAATATGTGAGGCCCGTTGGAAAGCCGGTCGGTGGTGACAGTCAGTACACAATTGGCGGCGCCTGTTGCAACTTCCTGTGATGCAACTGATAGAACCCTGGCGCTGGTTGCACAGGCCTGGCTGATGGTCGGGCCGCCTATATGATCGGCACCCACCATGCCGGCCAGCCACGGCATGCCATAAAATGAGTATTGTTGGGGAACGGTCATACCAAGCACACCGGCATCAAAAACATCATTTGAAATCCCACGGGCCTCCAGTGAGGTACGTGTCAGGTATGCAGCAAAATCAACACTTGGAAGGTGCTGCAGGCTACCCTGCCAACGTGAGAAAGGACTGCTCCAATAAGCGCCGTATGGGACGTAACTGCCGGACATATTTTTGTGCTCCTCAGCTTGCTTTGATGGTAATAATGGTATTATAGTACTTAAATACCGTTTAAGATTAAACTATATATTATAATAGCTTGGTTATACTGATTTATTGCTTTAGATCAAGTTTAGTTTTAATGGCGTCAGAGTAAAACTCCAAAAAGAGATTTTTTATCTGATACCCATATACGTCGGGAGTTTTTACTCTGACCCCAATGGTCGCAGAAAATATGGATTTATCTGACTGGATAAAGTGTCACGCTGACGCCACACCAGATAAGCCGGCTATCCTCTTTGAGGGTCGCGAAATAAGCTATGCGCGTCTTGCACGCCGAATTGAACGATGTGCCCGTGTATTACTCGATGGTCTGGGAATTAATCCCGGCGACCGGGTTGCGTACCTGGGGCAGAATTCACCCGAACAAATCGCACTGCTTTTTGCCTGTGCCCGTGTTGGCGCAATCTTGCTGCCATTGAACTGGCGCCTTGCGGCGCCTGAACATGTGCAGATGCTGCAGCATGCCCGGCCAAGAGCCCATGTTCGTTGATGGACTGTTCACCGATCACGTTAATGGCGTGCGCGGACAGTTGGACGCCATCACACTGGTCAGCTATGCCGAGGAAGGTGAAGGCTGGAATTCGTTTACCAGGTTGGAAAATGCCAGGCGGGGACAGCCATCGATTGTTGAACCTGTCGGACTCAGTGAAGACGATGGCTTGGTACTTTGCTATACATCGGGTACCACTGGCGTGCCAAAAGGTGCTTTGCTGAGTAAAAAGGCATTGACCTGGAACGCGGCCAATTCAGTCGATATGCACGCCATGACCGCTGCAGATATGGTGCTGACCGTACTGCCGATGTTTCATGTAGGTGGATTGAATATACAGACCATACCGGCCCTGTTTGCCGGTGCAACTGTGGTCCTGCTTCGGCAGTTCGATGTTGATCATTTTTACCAGGCATTTGACGAGCAACCGATTACACTGACGTTGATTGTACCCACGATCATGCTTTTATTGATGGCTGATACGCGTTGGAACAATGGCAAACCGGCCAGCCTGCGAATCATTTCTATCGGTTCGACGGTAGTGCCCGAAAGCATGGTTTCAAAAGTCTGCGACTGGGGTGTTCCACTGGTGCAGGTTTATGGGTCTACCGAAACCTGCCCGATCGCAGCTTATACGCCCCCCGAAGATGTAGCACGCAAGCCGGCATCGACCGGCAAGACAGCGAAGCATTGTAAGATTCGCATTGTGGATAAAACGGGTGCAGAACTTGCCCTGGGAGAAAGTGGCGAAATACTCGTGCGCGGTCCGAATGTCATGACCGAATACTGGCATGACGCGGATGCCACCCGGGAAGTGTTCAGTAAAGGCTGGTTACACACTGGCGATATTGGTCATTTTGATGATGAAGGTTTTTTGTTTGTTGACGGAAGACTCAAGGACATGATTATTTCCGGGGGTGAAAATATTTACCCTGCCTTGATCGAAAACCTGTTGTCTGAATGTGACGATATTGAAGAAGTCGCAGTAGTGGGCAGGCCTGATGACCATTGGGGTGAAGTGGCCGTGGCCGTGGTCGTGGTGAAACAGGGCAGCACCGTCAATGCTGAGCGGATCATTGATTTCTGTTCCGGCCGTATTTCGCGATTTTCCTGTCCAAGGGAAGCGGTTAGGGTGGACAGCCTGCCGCGCAATGCCATGGGCAAGGTTTTAAAGGACGAAGTGCGGCAATTGGTTATTGAACGGGGTCAGAGTAAAAACCAAATTTGATGGCAAATTTGGTTTTTACTCTGACCCCAATTGGAGGAAGTAATGGGTTTGAAAATCGGAATTGATGTCGGCGGAACATTTACAGATTTCCTGGTGGCCTGGGAAGACCGGGAACCGGAAATATTCAAGGTGCTTTCCGTATCCGATGATCCATCGGCGGCCGTCATAAATGGCCTGACTGAAATTGCCGGTAAACAGGAACCTGCGCTCAGCCTGGGCGAGTTCATGGCAACGGTAGAGACCATCGTGCATGGGACCACGGTGACCACCAACGCAACACTGACGCGTAACGGTGCCAAATCCGGTTTGATCACAACCGAAGGTGTGCGCGATGCACTGGAGATGCGTCGCGGTATTCGCGAAGAGCAATACAATAACCGCTATACCAATGTTGTTCCGTTGGTGCCCCGATATCTGCGTGCCGGTGTAAAGGGCCGTTTGCGTCGTGATGGCAGCGAGGTCGAGGCGCTGAGTCTCGATGAGGTCGAAAAGGCGATTGACCTGTTCAAGGCCGAAGGCGTTGAAGCCGTTTCGATATGTTTTATGAATGCCTTTATCAATACCGAACATGAAAACCGTGCAGCCGAACTGGTGCGCGAGAAAATGCCGGAAGCCTACCTGACGGTTTCAACCGACCTGCTACCCTCCATACGCTTTTATCCGCGGGTCAGCACCACGGTGCTCAACTCGTATATCGGTCCCATCCTGAATAATTATCTTGAACAACTGACCGGACGTTTGAGCGCTAACAGTTTTAACGGTCTGTTGCTCATCATGCAATCCAATGGCGGCGTCATGACACCGGAGACCGCGCGCAAAACCGCGGCGCTGACGCTGCTTTCAGGGCCTGCAGCCGGACCCGGTGCGGGCCTGATATACGCCCGGGCCCATAATCAGGACAATTGCATCGTAGTTGATATGGGTGGCACCAGTTTTGAGGCGGCACTTGTGACCGGCAGCCCGGTATTGGTGAACGAAGGTGTGATCGACCGTCACCGTATTGCCTTGCCGATGCTGGCCATCCACACCATCGGCGCCGGTGGTGGTTCAATTGGCTGGATCGATGAAGGTGGCCTGTTGCGTATGGGTCCGCAAAGCGCCGGGTGCGGTGCCAGGCCCGGTGAGTTACGGACTCGGTGGCAGGCTGCCCGCCTGTACCGATGCCAACTCTGGTGCTGGGTTATCTGAACCCGGACTTTTTTGCCGGTGGCACGATGCAGCTGGATACGGATGCAGCACATGCAGCGATCAAGGAGCATATCGCCGATCCGCTGGGTATGGATGTGATCACCGCTGCGGCAGGCATGTACCGCGTGACCTGTAACAACATGGCCCAGGGCGTGCGTGAAGTCACCATCAAACGTGGTTTTGATCCGCGTGAATTCCCGATGGTGGTCGCCGGCGGCGCCGGTCCGATCCATTCCTGCATGATCTGCGAAGAACTGCAGATTCCGTTCCAGATTGTACCGAGGGAATCTTCGATCCTGTGTGCGGTCGGCATGTTGATGGGTGATCTGAAACATGATTTTGTCAGGACGTTTTTTGCCCGCCTGGACGGGCTGGACTGGGCTGCCTTGAACACATTGATCACCAGCATGATCGATGAAGGTACCTCGATGCTGGTTGATGAGAGGATTCCATCAGAGCGCCAGCAATTCCAGGTGAAGCTGGATTGCCGTTACCAGAAGCAATACCACGAAGTTTCGGTTGAAGTAGACCTTGAGTGGATAGAAACGGGGGATTCAGCAGCGATCCATGCTGCATTTCATGCCGAACACAACCGTCTGTACGGTTATTCACTGGAAGAGCAGGATGTCAGTGTCGATTTGATCAATGTCCGTCTGCAGGCCGTCGGGGTGACCGACAAGCCCGATTTCCGCGAACAGGAATATGCCGGGGAAGACGTATCCGCAGCGCTTAAAGGCGAACGGGATATGTATATCTTCTCGGCCAAAGCCTTCCAGCCGGTACAGGTCTATGATGGACACAAGATGCGTTATGGCAACCGCATATCGGGCCCGGCCATGATCGAGCAGGTCACCACCGCGATCCTGGTCAGTGATGCCTATGATTGTGTGGTCGATAAGTACGGCTCATTTGCCGTCTATGAAAAGGGCCGTGAAGACCTGCTTGGTTCCGAGTTAGCTGGAGGTGCAGTATGAGCCAGATTGATCCCATCCTGTTGTCCGTTTATGCACGGACGTTCAAGTCGATCACCGACGAGATGAGCATGTCGGTCGAAAAAACCGCCCGTTCGCCGATTTTATGTGAGGCAAAAGATTTTGTCACCGGTCTCTATGATGCCGGGGGCAATATGCTGGAGCAGACCGAGAACCTGCCGATACTGGCCTTTTCACTGGCGCCGGTATGCAAATACCTGATCGAGTATTTTGGCGATGATCTGCACGAAGGCGACGTCATTTTCCACAATGACGTGTTTTCGATGGGTAACCAGAACAACGATGTCGCGGTATTCAAACCGATATTCCATCAAGGCGAACTGGTTGCCTGGTCAGCGGTCAAGGGCCACCAGGCCGATATCGGCGGCAATGTCCCGGGTGGTTACAACCCGAGGGCGACCGAGGTCTGGCAGGAAGCATTGCGTATCCCGCCGGTCAAGGTGTATGCGAAAGGCAAGCTACGCAAAGACGTTTGGGATCTGATCTTTGCCAATATCCGCCTGGAGATCGTGCAGCATGATATGCGTGCCCAGATGGGCGCCTGCACGGTTGGTGAACGCCGTCTGCTGGCGGTGTTGGAAAAATACGGCCTGGAAAGTTTTCAAGCCCACAAGCTTGCCTTGTTCGACGCCACGCGCAAGATGATGGAAGCCGAGATTTCAACCATTCCTGAAGGATCCTACAAGGGTGAGGGTTATGTTTACTTTGACGGCCATAATCAAGGCACAAAGTTCACCATCCGTGTAACCGTCACGGTCAAGGATAAACACATCACTTTCGATTACTCGGATACCGATGCCCAGACCGATGGTTTCGTTAATGGAACCTACACCTCGAGCGCATCCGCATCCATCCTGACCTTCCTGCAAATGGTCAACCCTGACATACCCCACAACGAGGGCATGGTCGGTCCGATCGACATGATTATCCCTGAAGGCACGATTCTGAACGCGTCCTACCCGAAGGCGACGACCTTCGGCAACCACCTGTGTCCGCCCAATGCCGATGCCATCATCCGTGCACTGGCGCCGGTGATACCGGATCGGGTTACTGCCGGCTGGAATAACCTGCTGGCGTCATTGACCACGGGTCTTGATGAAGACAAAGGCGAGGATTATGTCGATATCGGTTTTATGGGTCTGAAAGGCGGTTCGGGTGCGATGAACGGCACCGATGGTTATGACCATATCGGCATGATCGATGCCTCGGGCGGTATCCTCGACCAGGATTACGAGATGTTCGAGCAACAGACACCGCATTTACTTAAAAAGCATGAGTACCTGACGGATTCCGCCGGCGCCGGGCAGTGGCGTGGCGGCCTCGGTGTTGAAACGGAATTCATCATTGGCTCTGAAGATACCCAGTTGGTGACCTTCGGTGATGGTGATTTCGAACCTGCTTTTGGCCTGTTTGGTGGTAAAGAGGGCACATTGAATGAAATCAAGCTGACTTACCCGGATGGCCGCGAAGTGGTACCCAATAACAAGGACCTGATCGAAGGTGTGCCCAGGGGCACGGTTTACCATCAGTTTGCCGGTGGTGGTGGCGGTTATGGTGACCCATTGAAACGGGATCGCGCAGTATTGAAAGACGAGATTCGCAATGGGGTTATTTCTGCCGAGGCCGCTGCGAGCGCCTATGGTTATAAAGAGAGTGACAGCTAATGGATTTTGAACTTTCACAAGAACAGCAAACCGTACGCGATACATTTGCCCGATTCTGCGACGAGAAAATCGCACCGCAGGCCGAGGCTATTGATGAAGCGCACGAGTTCCCCTGGGAATTATTTCGCGAACTGGGTGAATTGGGCTTTTTTGGCATGCGTTATCCCGAAGAGGATGGCGGTAGCGGTATGGACCTCAACTCCTTTTGCCTGGCCCTGACGGAAATCGCGCGTGGTTCGATGTCATTGGCAGGTGCGGTCGCCATGCAATCCCTGATGGGCACCAAGTTCCTGCACATGCTGGGCAATGACGATATCCGCGAACGTCTTTTTGCACCGGCTCTACTGGGTGAAAAAGTCGGTGCGATTTGCATGACCGAACCCAATGCCGGCAGCGACCTGGGCGGTATTGCCACCAACGCGGTAAAAGTTGACGGCGGTTACCGCTTGAATGGCCAGAAAATGTGGGTGACATCGGCACCCGTAGCAGATTTCTTCACGGTTTTTGCTATCGTAGGTGAGGAAAAGGCATTGACGATATTCCTGGTCGAAAAGGACTTCGAAGGACTGGCTGTCGGGCGCGCCATTGAAAAAATGGGCGTACGCGCACTACCGACCTCCGAACTGGCGTTGAATGACTGCTTTGTGCCGGATAGCCATTGCCTGAGCGAGGTTGGCGACGGTGTGAAGCATCTGCGTAAATTGCTTGCAGAGATCAGGATTATCACCGGCGCGATGGCAGTTGGTGGCGGACGCGGCGCACTCAACGAGGCGGTAGCCTATGCCGCAGAACGCAAACAATTCGGTAAGCCGATCAACCGTTTCCAGGCGATTCAACTGAAGCTGGCGGAAATGGCCACCGACCTTGAAGCTGCCGAGCAACTGGTGCATTACGCTGCCTGGTTGAAACAGAACGACAAACCCTGCCACAAACAAGCGGCGATGGCGAAACTGTTCGCATCAGAAGCCGCCGCGACGGTCTGTGACAAGGCCGCACGAGTGCTGGCTTCCTATGGTTTTGCGATGGAATACCCGGTGCAGCGTCACCTGCGGGATATCCGTTTCACATTGATCGGTGGCGGCACCAGCGAAATCCTCAAACTCATCATTGCCAAGGAATTATCAACATGAATTCAAGACGGATCAGGGTGCTAATCGCCAAGCCGGGTCTGGACGGTCACGACCGCGGCGCCAAAATCGTGGTGCGCGCCCTGATTGACGCGGGCTTTGAGGTTATCTACACCGGCCTGCGCCAACCGCCCGAAGCGGTGGCGCAGATTGCGCTGGAGGAAGATGTGGATGTGATCGGCTTGTCGAGCTTGGCCGGTTCCCACGTACCGTACTGCCAACGTCTGAAAAAACTCCTCGATGAGAAGGGGCTGGATGACAAGCTCTGGATAATTGGCGGCAGTATTCCGGCACCGGACCAGGAAGCACTGAAAGAAGTCGGACTTGACGGGATATTTCCCGCCGGGGCGCGGCTTGAAGAGATCGTCGGTTTTATCAACGAGAGATGCCAATGACAACGCAACAATATGGCGCCCGAAAAAAAGTAACGGGTGCGTCCTTAAAGCGGCAAGATACCGGGCGACCGGTTTTCAATGAATCCGGTATCGAGATCAAAAAAACCTATACGGCGGAAGACCTCGAGGCCTCCGGCGGTGTGGATATGGTTGGTTTGCCTGGTGAATACCCGTTTACCCGTGGAATACACAAGGAAATGTATCGCAAGCGGCCCTGGACCATGCGTCAGTACACCGGTTTTGGTAATCCGGAAGATACCAATAAACGCTTCAAATTCCTGATCGAAAATGGTCAGACCGGATTGAACGTGGCCTTTGACCTGCCTTCACAGATCGGTCTTGATTCGGACGATGATCTTGCCATTGGTGAAATCGGCCGGGTTGGCATGGCGGTGGATTCACTGCGTGATATGGAAGTGGCTTTCGACGGTATTGACCTTGAAAAGATCACCGTGTCGCTGACCATTAACGGGGCGGCGGCGATCATGATTGCGATGTACCTGGCGATGGCGGAGAAGCGGGGTTACGACATCTCGAAGCTTCGTGGTACCGCCCAGAACGATATCCTGAAAGAATTTATCGGTCGCGGTACCTGGATTTTCCCGGTAGAGCCTTCCATCAAGCTGGTGGCCGATACGATTGAATACTGCGCCCATAATGCACCCAAATACAGCCCGGTCAGTGTCTGTGGTTATCACATCCGGGAATCCGGTGCTGACCCGGCACAGGAAATGGCTTATGGCTTTGTTATCGCCAAAGCCTATACCGATCTGGTGCTGGCACGCGGATTGGATGTGGATGAATTTGCCTCGCGTCTGTCATTCAATTTCAACATTTACGGCAATATCTTTGAACAGGTGGCGAAATTCCGCGCCGGGCGTGGGTTGTGGGCGAAGATCATCAAGGAAGAATACGGTGCCACCAATCCGCGCTCGATGGTGTTGCGCATGATCGCCGGTGGTGGTGGCAGCGGCCTGACCAAGGAACAACCCAATGTCAATATTGTGCGGGGTGCCTACTACGCACTGATCAGCGCCTTGTCCGGTGCACAGACCATGGCGCTGTGCTGTTTTGACGAAGCTTACACAATCCCCAGTGAAGGTGCACAACGTCTGAGCTTAAGAACCATGCAGGTGCTGATCGAGGAAATGGGTCTGTGCGACACCGTGGATCCACTGGCGGGTTCTTATTATGTCGAGACCCTGACCAACCAGATGCGCGACCGCATGGTTGAGATCATGAAAGAGGTCGATGAACAGGGCGGCATCGTCAAGATGGTGGCCGAGGGCACGATCCAGTCCAAGGTTTCCGCCCAGGCCTATGAATTACTGCAAGACATCGAATCCGGCGAATTCCCCAAAGTCGGTATCAACTGCTACCAGATGGATGAAGAGGAACCGGAGGTCGAATACCACCCCTACGCGGAAGATGATGCCCGCACACAGATACAACGCCTTGAGCAACTGCGTGAAGAGCGTGACGCCGCTGCGGTTGAATCCACCCTGGCGAAATTGGTGGGTGATGCCAGGGAGGGTGTGAATGTCATGCCCGCGATCATGGCGGCGGTAAAAGCCTATGCCACCGTGGGTGAGATGACCCATGCGCTGGTCTCCGTCTATGGCCGTTACAACGAACCGGTAAGGTTCTAAAGGTAAATACCAAATATGAATATTGAAAATTATCATGTGCCGTCCTCAATATCCGAGGCCGCACAACTACTGCATCAAGGCGATGCAACCATTGTCGCCGGTGGCACCGACCTGACACCACAGGTTGAAGCCGGCACCAGGGAGTTTGCTGCCACGCTGATCAATATCCAGCGTATCGAAGAGATGCGCGGGATATCCGTCGCCAACGGACGCTACCGTATCGGCGGCCTGACCACGGTAACTGATGTCCTGGAAAGCGCGCTGCTGGCGACCGATGTACCGGTGCTGGTCGAAGCGGCGGATCATTTCGCCAGCCCGCAAATCCGCAATGCGTCATCGCTGGCCGGAAATCTTTGCAATGCATCGCCTGCCGGGGATATGTGCATACCGTTGTTACTGCTGGATACGGAAGTGGAACTGGTCAGTTGGGCCGATGACTCTGTTTCCGTACGCATGGTTGCATTGTGTGACTTTTTTACCGGGCCCGGCAAAACCGTATTGCAAGCGGGCGAGTTACTCACCGCGATTGAATTCGACCAACCCGTAGCCGGTTTCAGGGCGGTGTTCCAAAAATCCGGACCGCGCCCAGCACTGGAAATATCCACTGTTTCGATGGGTGTCGCCGGTGTGCTGCAGGACGGTGTGCTGACGGGGGTGCGTATAGCCATCGGCGCGGTTGCACCCATACCATTACGGGCGACGGCAACCGAGGCAGTGCTGGAAGGTCAGCCATTCGATAAAGAAGCCATCGCCAGGGCGATTGAAGCTGCGCAACAGGAAGTTAAACCCATCGACGATGCACGCGCATCGGCGTGGTACCGAACGCACCTCACCGGTGTCTATATCAAGAGGGCCTTATTACTCCTCCAAGGTGACAAACATGGAAATTGAAATCAAATTCGCACTGAACGGAAAGGCCGTTCAGACAAAAGTCCCACCCGGCATGACGACGCTGAGCATGTTGCGTGAAAAGTTTGATCTGACCGGTGGCAAACTGGCCTGCGGAGAGGGTGAATGCGGCGCCTGTACGGTGAAAATAGATGACCGCACCATCAACTCCTGCCTGATGTTCGCCATCGATTGTGACGGACGTGAAATCCAGACCATCGAGGGTCTTGGCACATTGGGTGGCCTGGAAATTATGCAACAGGCATTTGTAGATTACGGCGCCATTCAGTGTGGTTACTGCATGCCCGGTATGATCATGCAGGCGAGATACGTGGTTGATCAGAACGCCGGCACAGGCCACAGGCTGACGCGCGACGATATTGCACGTGGCCTGGAAGGTAATGTCTGCCGTTGCAGCGGTTACACCAAGGTCGTGGACGCCGTTGCGGCGGTTGTACTTGAGGAGGCTTCAGCATGAGCAGCATTTCCATGGATAAGGTATTTGAAAAGAAAACCATCATCGGGACACGTGTTACCAAGCCTGATGCACCGGACAAAGCAACAGGAAAGACCATTTATATCAATGATATGGTGCTTCCGCGAATGTTGTTTGGCAAGATTTTGCACACCGACCGCGTACACGCAAAAATCATCAGTATTGATACCAGCGCAGCCAAAGCACTGCCGGGCGTTCATACGATTCTGACCGGTGATGACGTGCCCGAATTGAGGTTTGGACCCACTCGCGACAACTTGACCTTGAAGGCTGGCAAGGTCAGGTGCATTCGCGATGAAATCGCTGCAGTTGCAGCTGAATCCGAGGAAATTGCTGCTGCTGCGATCGCTTTGATCAAGGTGGAATACGAAGATCTACCACCGGTTTTCTCACCGAGCGAGGCATTGAAGGAAGGTGCACCGGTGGTGCATGAGGATCATCCGGATAACCGCAGCCTGGCCTATCATTTTTCCCATGGCGATGTTGCCGCCGCCGAAGCCAATTCGGATATCGTGGTCGAACACGAATTCAAAGTGCCTTATGTGACCCATTGCTGTATGGGTCCGAGTTGTGTTATCGCTGATTTTGATACAGCCGGCAAATTGACGATTTACTCTCAAACCCAGTATCCATATAACTTCAAGATGGATCTGGCGCCCGCAGTCGGTATCCACCCGGGTGACATCCGCGTTATTCAGCCACCTGTTGGCGGGGCCTTCGGGTCGAAACTCGATGTCTACCCGTTTGAACCCATCTGTGCCTTGCTGGCCAGGGCTGCGGGACGACCGGTCAAGCTGACATTTTCGCGTGAGGAGGAGTTCATTAACTCGCCGACACGCCAACCGGTTGAGTTCAAAATTCGCAGTGGCGTTAACAAGGACGGTACCCTGACGTTTCGAAGTATCGATGCCCTTTTGAACAACGGTGCTTATACCTCATGGGGGCCAACCACACCGGTAATCCAGATGCGTACCTTCACCGGGCATTTCCGTGTGCCGGTGGTTGAGTACAATGCCGTGGCAGCATATACCAACAGTGTTTATGCCGGGTCTTTCCGTGGGTACGGTAACGTCCAGGCGACCTTTGTCACTGCATCGGTAATGGACATGCTGGCTGAGGAAGTCGGCATGGATCCGATTGCATTCCGTTTGAAGAACGCACAAAAACCCGGTGAAGTGACCCCGCAGGGCTCGATACTCGATGACTGCAAATTGAAGGAATGTATTGAAATTGCAGCAGAAAAAACCGATTTTCTGAGCAAGCATGAAGCCTATGCAGGCAATCGTAAAAAACCCGGTCGCATCAAACGCGGTATCGGCATCGCCACCTCCATCCATAACGCCGGTGGCGCCAAGATCCACAAGAGCGATGGCTGTGGCACGATTTTGAAGCTGGACGATTACGCCCGTGCCACGCTGATTACCGGTGCCTCTGAAATTGGTCAGGGTATCGATGCGGTATTGAGCCAGATCGTAATGGAAGAATTGGGTATCCCCATTGCAGATGTCACCATCGTAATGAATGACACGGCACTCGGTCCATGGGACGTGGGTGTACACGCCAGTCGTACGACATTTGTCACTGGCAATTCTGCCATGAAGGCGGCACGGGCGGCACGCAACCAAATTCTGGATGCTGCTGCAAAACAGTCAAACGTCAAGGCCGAACAGATGGATCTGCGCGAAGGCCACGTGGTGCAGGCCGATAATGGCGTTTCAATTATCAAGCTGGACAGGCTATTGCGGAAGATGCATTTCGCAGACGAACCCGAACTGGTGATGGTCAGTGAGTACTTTGAGCCGGATAGTGAACTGGAAGACAAAAACCACGTTGGTAATCTTTCAGCGACCTGGGCGCATGGCGCTTACGTTGCCGAAGTGGAAGTCGATACCGGAACGGGTGAAGTGAAAGTAACGAAGATAACTGCCGTGCAGGATGTAGGCCGTGTGATTAATCGCCTGGGTATTGAAGGACAGATGGAAGGCGGTATTTCAGTTTCGCTGGGTTATGCGCTCAGCGAAGAGTTGCAAATCAAGGACGGCAAGGTGCTCAACCCCAATTTCAGGGATTACAAGGTGCCGACCGCACCGGAAACACCGGAAATCGAGTTGCATTTTGTCGAACATGACTGCAAGGCCAGCCCGTTGGGTTGCAAGGGTATCGCTGAACTTCCGGCGATTATCCCGGCCCCGGCGATTGCCAACGCCGTGTATAACGCGATCGGCATACGTTTCTTTGCGCCGCCGTTAACACCGGAGAAGGTGGCCAGGGCGCTACATGGTGCTTTGGATCAATGAAGAAACGCACCGTCCTGAGCCTGGAGCAGGCACTTTCGATGCCGTATGCCACGCTCAGATTCGCCCAGCTCGGCTGGCGGGTCATCCGCATTGAGGCAACACCACTTGGTAAACGGCTGCCGGGTGATCCGAACCGCTATATCGGCACCCAGGTGGTTGATGATGACCGCAACAGCTATTTCATCGCACCGAATGTGGGCAAGGAAACCATCGCATTGGATCTGAAGGACCCGCGTGGACGTGAATTGCTGCTGCGTATCATTAAAGAATTGGATGTCGATATTTTCTGCTGCAATACCTTGCCCGGTCGATATGAAAGCCTGGGTATCGATTTTGAGACGCTCAAAACAGCCAATCCGAGGCTCATCTGGGCCGGGATATCGGCCATGGGACCGGAATATCCCAATGTTCCCGGTTACGACCCCGCATTGCAGGCCATGGCCGGTTTTATGGAACTGACCGGACGGGAGGACGGCCAGCCGACCCTTTCCGGTATACCACTGATCGATCTTAAAGCCGGCGATGAAGTATATGCCGGCGTTTGCCTGGCGTTGGCCGAGCAGGCCGAGACCGGGCAGGGCGCTGAAATAAATGTATCCATGCTGCAGGCGGCCGCGTCCTGGCTGATCACGACCTTGCCATTGATCGATTTTGGTTGCGATGATTCAGAAATCACCCGTTGCGGTAATGAACACCGGAAATTCATCCCGACCAATGCCTACCCGACGAAGGATGGCTACATCTACGTTGCGATTGGCAATGACATCCAATGGCAGCGGTTTACTGAAATCGAAAAATTTGCTCCGGTTGCCAACGAAGTACGACAGACCAATAAGGGCCGCCAGGCGGAAAGGCAGGGCTGCTACGACGATATCAGCGCCATTTCAGCCAACTATTCAACCGCTGAGCTGGCTGCAGAATTTGCCGCAGCAACCATTCCACACGCGGTGATCAACGATATTCGCCAGGTAAGAGTGCTCGAGGCACTGAACGGCAAGCTGACGACCACCCGCACACCGGACGGGCAGGTGATCCACATGCAGCCCATGGCGGTTGACATGGCCCATGCTCAGACAGACCTGTCGTTCCCTGCAAAGTACGGACAACACACCGGGCAGGTGCTTGCCGAGGCAGGTGTGGTTGAGAGTGAAATAGCGGCGCTTGCAGAGGCAGGCGTCATAGCTGTGATGACGGAAGCAGACCAATGAAAACCAACAAGCTGGACCATATTTGTATCGCGGTCAAAGACCTGGACGCAGCACGCAAGATCTGGGAGCCTATCCTGGGCAAAACAGAACCCGATGATGCTTATGTAGATGAACCGGAAAAGATTCGGGTGGCACGTTACTGGTTGGGGGGCGTTGGCTTTGAGTTAATGGAATCAACTACAGCGGATGGAGACGTTGCAAAGTTCATCGAAAAGCGTGGCGAAGGTGTCATGCTGATCAGCTTCAACGTGGACAATACCCGCGAAGCCATGGCCGAGCTAAAGGAAAAAGACTACCCCTTCATCGGTGGTGCCCGTCAGTTCCGTGACTGCGAATTCGCCTTTCTCCACCCCGGCAAACTGAACGGTGTATTACTGGAACTCATTGATGACAAAGACAAAATGGGTACATGATTTGTAACCATTTATCGACATGATCCTCTCCGGTCAGCAAGGACAAACCAGGATATCCAGTTGTACTGAATTGGAGTGAGCGAATTCGAGCTTTATCTCAGGCGTGGGTTGGCCGGTTTGGTTCTTTACGTACCTGGGGGACTGCGTGCGCAAAACAACCGTAGCGCTTGATCTCCTCCAATCTACAACTCCAGTAAAGTTGGCCATTATGAACGGTCATATCAGGGCAACCGTCGCACATGTTTGCGCGGCCGTCTTCCATCATGTCCACCGGCTGGATTATCGTAAATGTTTGCATATAGAGCCGGTCCCGGATAGACATTACGTTTTTACCGATGGAACGTAAGTAACGCTTGCCGACATTCCTCATGCCGCGATCAACCAATGAAAACAGGGCGGTCGATGTTCTGCCTTGTCCCAGTTGTTTTGGCGAGGAGTAACTCAACCAGGTACCCTTGAAAAAGTGGTGTAAATGTTGCACGTATTCCATAAATTTCGGGCCCACGTAACCGTAGCCACGTTTTGTGCTGGCCATGCGGGATGCTATTAACCATTTCGTTGTATTCGGATCGACCGTCCCGCTCAGGTAGGCACTGGGTTCAAATTCAGGGTCAATTTCCCGTATCTTCGCGACCACCTGCTTGGCCTGCAATAGATGCTTACCACCCCAGGCACTTTCATCATAGTTTAAATCAAGGGACACTTTTCTACCGTTGGCGTAGTAGTCGTAATCACCGGCAAGGCCAGGGCTGCGATATAAAATGAACACCACCGTGTGAACAATATCCGGGTATTGCAGAGCCCATTTGAAGGTGTCCCTGACCTGATCCAGCGTATCGACGCTTACCGTCTGGTTAAATGAGCATGTCAGGTCACCTGCGGCCGCCACCATCCGGGCAAACTTTGTACGCAGAGGATTGTGTCCACTTTCAGTGCTGGACTCGGAGTCCTTCCTGGTTTGGGTTGTGTCGATATGAAAGGTAAATCCGGCAACTCCTGCTTCTTTCAACTTATGGAGTAATTTGTGACCGAGGGCCAATCCGTTGGTATTGACAACCGGTTTCCAGCCGCCCTCACGCACCATACGCACGATCTCCACAATCTGCGGGTGTACCAGGGGGTCGCCACCAGCCAGGCTCATACAGTCGCTTTTGCGCTGGCTTTTGAAAACCTCCAGTTCTTTGGCAATATCCTCGAGTGATTTGTGATTGTCATGATGGGGTCGATAGCAACCCTCGCATGCCAGGTTGCAGGCATCGGTGACCTCCAGCCAGGAGATACCATTATCCGTCAGCGACCATGGCAAACGGTAGTATTCCCTCGGCGTGAGATCCGGCACTTCGGGTATCGGAGTGGTGTGTTCCTGACCGGTAGGTGCTTGTGTTTCGTGGCCTGGTGAATTCATATTCATGACCTCATTCCTGGGTTCGAACCGGATGTCCAGAGTATGGGGCGGACTTTGCTATTGATCTTTCAAGCCCCCGCCGAATCTCATATGCAATAACCGAGTCTGAATTTTGATTCAATCAATTTCAATTTAATATGACGTAGGTCACTTCCCCGGATAATAGGGGCTGGTCTGATGACAGGCAGCTGCACTTGTGCTGGCCATTTTATATTTCCTTCATTAACCTGCAACAACGCTCTTATTTACTTTGCTGCTGTTGTCAGTGTCCAGTCGATCAAATTAAAACATCCCCAGCTCAAGACGCGCCGCTTCGGTCATATACTCCGGCTTCCAGAACGGTTCCCAGGTCAGATCGATCTCAACCTTATTAATGCCATCTACACGCATAATTGCTGTCTTTATCCACTCAGGAATTTCATCGGCCACGGGGCAGGCAGGTGCCGTCAAGGTCATGATGACCAATACCACGCCATCGTCAGAGAAACGTAAATCGTAGATCAGGCCAAGGTCGAATATGCTGACAGGGATTTCCGGGTCATAAACTTTGCGCAGTTCTTCAATCACCTGCGGTTCAAACGGCGAATCTGCGCTACCCTCGAGGTAGGGAACCAGCAATTCTTCGTAATTGATCTCTATACTCATGAGGTTTGTGTATCAGATAATCCGTTAAATCAATAAAATGGTACTATAATATGTATTTAGCCTTTAAGCCAAGTAATACAAGGGTTATCCTCCATTATGATGAACAGACCGGAATCCACAGGAACATTCCCAGACATTCATATCCGTCAGGCGGCAGAGTCTGATCTGCCCGCGATCATGACCTTCGATGAGCGCAGCAATAAAGATGTCAACCCGCGTTATTGGCAGGAGTTGTTCACCCGTTATGGTGATGATCACGACAAACAGTTATTCCTGGTGTGTGAGCATGGTGCTGAAATTGCCGGTTTCATCATCGGCGAAATACGTGACTGGGAATTTGGTTCAAGTCCCTGTGGCTGGGTATTTGCCCTGGGTGTAAGACCGGATGTCAGGCTAGGCAGTATCGCGACGCAGTTATACACCGCCATGTGTGATTTTTTTGCCAAAGCAGGCGTGGACAAGGTGCGCACGATGGTGGCACGGCAGAACAATGATTTTCACTCTTTTTTTCGCAGCCAGGGCATGATGGCCGGCCCTTACATTCAGCTGGAAAAAGACCTTTGAGACTCCAGCAATCCACAATACTCGGTTTATATGCGGTCCTGGAGCTTGCAAAAGCGGGTGGTGAGCAGTTATCCGCAGCCGATATCGCGGCCAAGTTTGATGTGTCCATCAACCACCTGGCAAAGGTATTAAGGATACTGGTCAGGGCAGGGCACCTGCAGGCAGCACGCGGTGCTGGCGGTGGTTATCGCTTCTCCGGCAATGCCAAGCGCACCACCCTGATGGATGTGATTGAATTATTTGAACCCGTATCGATAGAGGGATTTGAAGGCCGTGAATTATCCCATGGAACTGACGTGGAGGCGGGTCTCGCAGTAGCGTTGGTTGAAATCAGTGAAATGATGCAGGCAACACTGCAGTCAATCACGCTTCGAACCATGTTGAAGATTATGGAAAAAGGCACCACGCTGCCACGTCATGCGAATGCCTACAACGGCAGCTGATCAAACTCCCCGAGATTCATCAGGAATTTTTGTGCGGCAAAATTGACACCGGCTTTATCGGTGGCATCAGAAAGGTGACGCACACTCTCGGCAATGGCCAGCCACCAGCGCATATGATTGGCGCTGAGTTGGGCCGCCACGGGGATCAGGTCGTGCATGGTGCTGACATTACGGACCGCCGCCTGCTTGATGTTGAGCATGCTCTTGAGATCCAGTTCACTGCTGTGCAGCTTCGCAAAAAGGATTTTCACACGCTTGGGATCAAGGTCCAGCGATTGGGTGCTGGCGGGTTCCGCGTATTCCTCGAGCAGCGCGATATCCAGGTGGCTCAATATCTCACGCAGCGCGCCACGCAGGCTTTGGCGCAATTCAAACTTCCGGTCGCGCTCCAATCGGCGCTGGATCAATGAAAACAATCCCACCAGGAAAAACCCTTCCAGGCAAAACCCGATCAGTTCCGGCAGCAGGTTTGTCTGAAACGCGCCAGCACCGCTGTTTTCAAGAAAAGCATACAGAAAATAGATCCCAGCTGATCCAAACAGGATCAACGGTGCAAACAACAACAGTCGCTTCAACTCACAAGTCCTCTTCGGGAAGTGCCAGGGCGGACACTACTGCAGCAATCTTGCGTGCTTCAGCCTGGGTCATATCCAGGGGTACATTCTGGATGTATACCACCAGGTCCTCCCGCAACGGCACCGGAAAAATGTCGTGGGGGCTTCGCGGTGGGTCGAGCGCCAGTTCTTCCCTGGCCTGGGCCTGGCCCGGGGTATCGCGATTAGCAACCAGCACAGCTTCGGGTTTTTCGCCTTCATTACTCTGAAAACCGGTGGGGTCTGAAGTCCACGATAAAAAGTCCTGCAAGGCGCCGGTGAGTCGCTCGTTGTAGAGCTGTATGGTTTCCGGACGAATGGTTGAGCCCTGTATCTTGTGAAACCGTGAACACAACTCATCCACGTCCAGCAAACGCAAGTCGATGCGTTCGTGTGATTTCAACTGCACCAGCAGATGTTCCGCGGCAAGTTTTCGCGACCGCGCCGTCGCCGGCTTGGTCATACCGGTCACTGCACCCTGGCGCAGGAATTCAAGAAAAGCCTGTTGTGAATAGTCTTTACTGGTCATATGGTTTGCCTCGCAGTTTTTTCAAAGAACCACGTTTTTTCTTTGTATCCAGGCGTTTTTGTTTGGCCGCGCGACCGGGTCGTGTCGGAATCCGTTTTCGCGGGGCCCGCAGTGTACTGTTCACCAGGTCGGCCAGTCTTGCAAGGGCTTCTGCACGGTTTTTATCTTGTGTGCGGTGATTTTGGGCCTTGATGATGACGATGCCATCGGCGGTTATGCGCTGGTCGCTTAGCTGCAACAGTCGCCGTTTGACGGCATCCGGCAGTGAAGATGCTTCTATATTGAAGCGCAGATGGATGGCTGAAGATACCTTGTTGACGTTCTGCCCGCCCGCACCCTGGGCGCGGATGGCGCTGAGCTCGATTTCATCGTCGGCAATACTGATCTGGTCGCTGATTTTGAGCATCGGTTTTTTGGACAGGCGGCAAGGGCTAAGCGTGCTGGTGAACAGTTTCTTCCAACGATTCATGAATATGGCTTTATTTATATCACAGCTTGCTGGTAAATGAGTGGCTCATGGTCGATTTTCCATAGCTCCACAGAGGAGCGGGTATTATCACTGCCGGGTTTTTCTAACAAAGCGACACATAAATACATGTAAAATACGCTTGTTATGTATCGCTTTAGTGCTTAAGATGACAGTTACACTTGTGATTGGGACAGACCGGATACGATGGCACTTAAACAGATATCTATTTTTCTTGAGAACTCACCTGGCCGGCTTCTGGAAGTTACCACGGCATTTGGAGAAGCGGGTATCAATCTGAAGGCACTAAGCCTCACCGGCACCTCCGGTTTCGGAGTTCTGCGGCTGATTGTGTCCAACCTGCACCGGGCACGTAATATTGCCATGGAACACCGCTGGCCGGCACGGGTGGACGAGGTATTGGCGGTTCGCATCCCTGACCACCCCGGCAGTCTTGGCAAACTGCTCGCGCCCCTGGGTGAGAAGCGTATTGATGTGGACTACATGTATGCCTTTTCAGGTTTCTCGCCCGAGGAGGCGGTGATGATATTCGGTTTCAAGGATGTTCCGGAAGCTGCCGGCGTACTTGAGGGAAGCCATGCTGTCCTGATAGATGCCGCCGAATTTGAGGCCCTTGAGAGCAAGGGGGGTTGATCTTATGAGCGATTCTCCTGGACAAGGATTTTCTCCCAATAAAATTGCCATCATCGGTGCCGGACCGGTTGGCTGTGTGCTGGCGGCCTCCATTGCAAATGCTGGTCATGAGGTTGTCCTGTGCGACCTGGTCAAAGAACTTCTCGTCCCGGCCATGGATCCCGGGATCCGTATTGAGGGTGCCATAGAGGTAAGCAGCAGGGTTGCACATACCATCACATCTTTGGATGAACTGGCAGATGATCCGCCAGAACTTATTTTTGTGACCTCCAAGGCCACCGCCTTGCCCTTGATAGCATCGGCAATGCAAAGCTTTCACCGGCCGGGAGTTTACGTCGTGAGCTGGCAGAATGGCCTGGATACCGAACAGGTACTCGCTGATCACCTGGGTGCAGAATGGGTCATGCGAGCTGCCGTCAATTACGGTGTAACACTGCTTGCACCTGCCCATGTTCATGTGGGCTTTAATCACCCTCCACACTGGTTGCGGGAATCACACGAGAGTGGCAGACAGGTCGCTGCTGCCGTTTGTGAACTGCTCAGTGATGCCAATCTTCCTACCCTGCATGCCGAGCGCCTGGTTGACCAGGTCTGGAAGAAGACAATTCTGAATTCTGCCCTGGGACCGGTCTGTGCTGTCACCGGCAAGACCATGGCGCAGGTGATGCGCGACCCTTTTCTGTACGAACTGGTCGAAAAGCTGATCAAGGAAGGCGTAACGATCGCACGCGCCAATGAGATTCATCTTGGCTGGGATTATTATCGCTATGCGATTAAATACCTTAAGGATGCCGGTGATCACAAACCCTCCATGCTGGTGGATATTGAGAGTGGACGGATTACCGAGGCGGAGTTTATCAATGGCAGAATTGCCATATATGCAGAAAGGGCAGGCCTGGAGGCGCCCTATAACATCATGATGCGGGCCCTGGTTAAATCGCTTGAGTCGTGATCAGGAATAAATGAGCGGTTAAACGGACTGTCAATTGGAGGTTATCTAATATGCAAGGGCTCAAGTCCCCCCTGTCGCTGGGTGAGATTACACCGGGTATTGGTACCATGCTGCTCGACAACAGGGATCGTTATGGCGATTTGAATGCATTTGCCGAAAGACAGGACGGTCCTTACCGTTACTGGTCCTGGCAGCAGATGGTCACCGATATACTCCGGTTTGCAGCCCTTGTTTTGCCCGATGTCAGCTTGTCCGAAGACTCGGTTGCCAACCGCGTTGCATTCATTTCTGCCAATTGCTACCACCGCCTGGTGTCCGAAATGGCGGTAATGGGCAGCGGTATGGTTGCGGTGCCGGTATTTGCCGGTTATGCCCCCGAAATGATGTCAGACCTGCTTGGATTTGCCGATGTCGACATGTTGGTTACAGATGATCTTGAAAAGATGGCGCTGTTACGTGCTGATTGTCTGCCTTCCTGCATTGTTGTCATGAATGCCGGCCGCGTATCAGCTGAACCGGAATTACTTGAAAAGTTATCCAGGCTTGGTGTTACCAGCATCATGTTCATGGACGATTTACTAGACGCGGAGGGCAGAAAAGATTACGCCGGAATCGAACAACGCATGCGATCCGTTACCCCGGAGCGCCTGGCGATGATCATGTTTACATCCGGTACCAGCAATTTCCCGAAGGGCGTGCAATTGACCCATGGCAACCTGATGTCCCAGCAAAAGGCCCTTGAGACACTGTGGCGGCCTGAGTCCGGGCTGCGGTTTTTGTGTTACCTGCCATGGCATCACAGTTTTGGTGGTTTATTCGAACGGCTGTTTGCATTGCATTCGGGTGGTTGCCTGGCAATCGATGATTCAGGCGGCAAGGATGCAGGCAGGTTGCTGCAGAATTTCAGCGAAATCAAACCCAATGTCTATTTTAGCGTGCCCAAGGTATACCAGGAAATTGTCACCAGGATACTGTCTGAACCGGATCTGGCCGGCAGCTTTTTTCACGACGGATTGAAATTCGTGTTTACAGCAGCGGCGCCGCTACCGATCAGCACCTCGGAAATTTTCAAGAACAAAGGCGTGCCGGTGGTTGAAGGCTGGGGTCTTACCGAGACCGCACCCTGCTGCACCCTGACAGAGCTCAGTCTTGAACGCACCCCCGGTGTGGTCGGTTTTCCAATTCCGGGTGTTGAACTGAAGCTTGGGCATGAAAACGAGATCATGGTAAAGGGCCCGAATGTGATGAAGGGCTACTTCAGGCAGGCGGAAGCCAGCGCTGAAGTATTTGAGGACGGCTGGTTCAGGACCGGCGATGTGGGTGCCATTACCGACGAGGGCGTGAGGATCATTTCGCGCCTGGACCGCATGTTCAAGCTCGATAATGGCGAAAAAGTCTTTCCGGCCCGTATCGAGGACCGCATTGCGGGCCGTTGCAAGTTCATCAAGTATGCCTACGTGTTTGGTTCCGGCCAGAAACACCCGTCATTACTGGCATTTCCCAATTACGAACTGATGTCGGCCGATGGTGGTGGTGAACTGGACCAATCCGAGTGTGTGTATCCAGGCAAACTGGGTGACCTTGCAGGTTGTCTTGGTGATTGCATCCAGGCTGAGCAGAGGGCCGGTGCTACCTTCGAGCGCGTTGATGCTGCGGTGGTCGTTGATACGGAACTGACCGTCGAGGCCAACCAGTTGACACCTTCATTCAAACTGATACCACGTAAGATAGCGGAAGATTTTGGTGAACATATCGAGGCCCTGCGACTGAAGCAGTTGGATGAATTGCCGAGCGGTGCACATATTATCGAGATGGAGAAAAAGTAATGGATATGAAACAGGTCATGAAGGAATACTTCCTTGATCTGGATCAGGCGGCGCAGGACCCGGACCGCAAGGTGGCATGGTGTACCTCGGTTGGCCCGGCGGAAATCTTACGCGCCATGGGTTTTGAGGTGTTTTTCCCGGAAAACCACGGTGCCATGCTAGGTGCAACGCGGCTTAGTATGGATACCATCCCCAAGGCCAATGCCTTTGGTTATTCACCGGATATTTGCAGTTACCTGACCTCGGATGTGGGCGCATATCTCAAGGGCATCACACCGCTGACAAAAGCCTACGGAATCAAGTCTATTCCACGCCCGGATATACTTGTTTACAATACCAACCAGTGTAAGGACGTGATGCACTGGTTTGAATATTTTGCACGCGAGTTTGATGCGCCGATATTTGGTATCCATCCGCCAACCCACCTGCCGGAAGTCGAAGAAAGCCATATTGCGGACGTGGTAAGACAGTTTGAAGAACTGATCAGGGTGCTCGAAAAAATGCAGGGCAGGGCCATGCGGCAAGAGGACCTGCAAAGGACTTGCGCACTTTCCAAGGAAGCCACCGACCTGTGGGCGGAGGTGCTGGAAACGGCCTTGGCAAAACCCAGTCCGCTGTCATTTTTTGACAGCACGATATTCATGGGGCCGATCGTGGTCTTGCGCGGCACCGAGGTGGCACGCGACTATTACCGAATATTGCTCACAGATTTGAAGCTCAGGGCTGCGGCCAGGGTGGCGGCGGTGCCCGGTGAAAGCAAACGAATTTATTGGGATGGCATGCCCATATGGGGCCGCCTGCGCAGCATGTCCGAGTTGTTCAAGGAGAATCAGGCCTGCGTGGTGGCATCGACTTATTGCAATAGCTGGATTTTTTCTGATTTTAATGCGGATGACCCGTTGCCGAGCATGGCGCTTGCCTACCTGAAAATATTCATTAATCGTAATGATCGCTACAAAGAGGAATATATCCGCAAACTGGTGCAGGACTACGAGATTGACGGTGTGATATTCCACGAAGCAAAAACCTGTCCAAATAACAGCAACAGTCAGTACAACCTGCCTTCACGCTTGCGTAAAGACGGTATTCCGGCGGTCATCATCAACGGCGACCTGTGTGACCTGCGCTGTTTCTCCGATGAGCAATCCAGCACGATCATCGAAGCCTTTGTAGAGACGCTGTGATGGATTCCGGACAGCTATACTGGGGTGTGGACTGCGGTAGCACGCAGATCAAGGTCGTTGCCTGCGATGAAGATGGCAGGATCATGCACAAGCGTATCGGTCGTACCCTGTTCCCGTTGATGGAGCATGTGCGCAAGGCCATAAGCGGTGACGGTTCGGAGTTGTCACCACTTACAGATGACCTGCGCGGAGTAAAGAAAAACCACACCGTCGCCGCCACCGGTTACGGCCGCAAGCATATTGATTTCGCGCAGGGAAAACTGACTGAGATCAGCGCACACTTCCTCGGTGCACAGCAACTTTTGCAACTCGACGGTCCCTACACAATCATTGATATCGGTGGCCAGGATTCCAAGATTATCGAAGTGCATGATGGCCGGGTAGGGCAGTTTGTTATCAACCGCAAGTGCGCAGCGGGTACCGGTGCTTTTATCGAGGAACTGGCACACCGCCTCGAAGTCCCGCTGGCTGATCTGACCGGTCTGGCCCTTGCGCATGACAAAGAAATGACGCTTAACAGTTATTGCACTGTTTTTTCCGGCCAGGAAGTGATCAAGATCCTGATGAACGGCGAACGCCTGGAAAACCTGATTCACGCGCTTTATGTATCGGTAGTGCAACGAATTCTTGAAATGACCAGCATTAACACCTCTAACGTGGTGTTTTCGGGCGGTGTGATGAACTACAACCCGGTTTTAATCGACTTATTCGAAGAAAAACTACCGGATCACAAAACCTATATTGTTAACGATGCGCAATATTGCGGTGCTTACGGTGCCGCCCTGTTTGCACGGGGTCTGGCTGAAAAGCAGGCGCAAAATTTCTCCCAAAGTGAAATCAGCGCGCAATTGGCAACTTAGTACACCTCAGCAGTACCGCCTGCTTCCAAACCGGAAGCGGGCGGTTTTTCCTTTTGACGGGCGCTAAAATCCGGCACCGGATATGACAATAATCGTCAACCAGTCCGGTATCGCCCTTGCCTGCGGCCCATTGGGCATTATCTGACAAGATGCAGTTCACTTTACCCACAGTACTTTGAGAATATGGCCATTGTGCTGGGCATCGTTTATCGCACTATTGCTACACATCTAACCCGCAAAGCCGGTTACACCAAAGCCACCGCACGCTATCGCTCACCGTGTTGCCCGTTACCTTGAACGTCAGGGTTTACTGGAACGCGATACTGGTAACATCTATCTTACCCCGACCGCCGTGGATGCCTCAGATGAAGATCCGTCGAATCAATTGTTTGTAAGTTCAATTACCTCGGCAACTGCTGCTGCGACGGGAATTAGCTTGCCAATGCACTGAATCCTGTAATTTCTGAGTCATGGGAATTAGAGTTTGGCATTATTCTGGAAGAAACGGGGAGAAAAACGGGGTTGTTAGGTTACTGCATAACCCTTGATTTCTGGAAAAATAGCTTTTATTCGTCTTATATTTCCGCCGCATAGAGCGCAAGTTCCTGGGGCCTTACCGTGATGGTCTGGTGATTGGAGGCCAGCCTGGTATTGTGCAACAGGCGCCATCCTGCTCTAGCCATTTTTCCACTCAGGGGAGCGAGTATCTTGATGATCAACTAAAGGGCTTTATTACTGGCGATTACCTTGAAGGGCTCTTAGAATATATTCCATAAATAACTACAACTAAATTAGGTCTTTCAAATGCTGCCACAACCAAAACTGACATTTCAGTGGCTACGCCGTCTTGGCCCGGGCTTGATATTTGCCGCGGTAACAATCGGCGCTTCACATCTGGTAATGTCTACGCGCGCCGGAGCCATGTACGGTCTGGGTATGCTGGTGTTTATTCTCTTCGCCTTGATTATAAAGTACCCCTCTTATCGCTTTGGCCAGCAATATGCCAGCATTGCTAAAGTCTCCCTGCTGGAGGGATTCAGACGCCAGGGAACCTGGGCATTGCTCATTTATCTGGTTATCCTGGTTGGTAGTG
>PVMK01127061.1_pt1 | contig 49049 bp, 46 predicted proteins | sample 1853481 | NCBI WGS metagenome assembly PVMK01 (sample SAMN08533507, study PRJNA380276) | Marine sediment metagenome, whole genome shotgun sequencing project.
CAACTTCGGCAAAGTGTGAATCCATCAACTTCAGCTCGGTCCGGGTCAGGTAGTACTCGGGCAACTGGCAGATTTGATCGAACAGGCGGGAGCCGCGCTCGTCGTAAAAATGCTTCGGGGAGAGGTGTTTTTGCCGGGCTGTCAGGCCCAGCAGAATTTCAGTATGGTGCTCGCCGACATCCCCTGCTGTGTCAAATTCAGTTGCAAGCCTTGCCGGGCTGGTCGCCATTCTTCACCTTTGTCCACGCTTTGATCGTTTTGATGTTAATGAATTTAATCCATGTAATTGCTCTTGTGTATGGGACCTAGGTCCCATAGAGGTCTCTTAAATACTACCCTATCATCTTGTATTAAAGGTTTATTATCATTCTGAATGGAGTAGCTTTCATGACGAAACGACGGGAGATATTGAGGGGCGCTGCGTTTCTTGGCGCGGGAACAGTAATGTCCGGATCGGTGGCAGCACAAACTCATGAGGAAAGGCAGATACGACGACCAGAAGTACTATTTTTTGACAGTAACGAATCCATGCTGGATTTGGGTGGTATGAAGCCACAGGTAACAGAAGCATTCGGCGGACGCGATGACCTCATGTCTTTGTGGTTCTCCAAAATGTTGTTGTATTCACTGGTCGACACTGTTACCTCCAACTACCACGGTTTCGGCCCCATTGGTGCTGCCTGTATGCAGATGACTGCTGAAGAACATGGTGGCAGTTGCCGATCAATTGTTGGCTATGCCGAAGTGAGTAGAGAGTTGTTTTTGCCGGGCTGTCAAGCCTTGCAGAATTGCAGAGGAGAAAAAAAATGAGCTGGATTGTTACAAATATTTATTGGGTTTTGATCGTTTGTGGAGCACTGACCACGACGATGCTCTTTCCCATGATCGCACCACGCCGTGCGTTCAACTTGATGTTCGGCGAAGTGGCGGAAGGATCGCTGGGTGAACTGCTTGCCCGCAATTGGGGGCAGATGATTTTTGCAACCGGACTGTTGCTGATCTATGCCGCTTATGATGAAGGCGCCCGATTGCCGATCCTGGTGTTTGCATCTTTTACCAAGGTGACATTTGCCTCGCTCGTTATCTCGAACCGCGGACGTTACGCGCGAAAATTAGCGATGCAAGTGGCTGTCGGTGACCTGATTATGGTCGGGTTATTCGTCTGGTATCTGGTGGCTGCCGTTAGCCTGGAATATTGAAAGCGTTAATGAAGTAAGCCCGCCCAAAAAGAAGAAAATGAAGACACACAACAGATTATCGTTCACGAAAATATTATTAGTTTCAAACAGGCGGGAGCCACGCTCGTCGTAAAAGTGCTTCGGAGGGAGGTGTTTTTGTCGGGCTGATCGCCATTTTTCACCTTTGTTCCTTGTCCTGATCGTTTCGATGTTAATGAATGTAATCGATGCAATTGCTCTTGTGTACGGGACTTAGGTCCCGTAGGCAGCAATTTGCCAAAGTAGTAGGGTAATGATTAAAGCTTAGGTGAGAATATGTTTTCTCGCATGCTCCGGAGAAGAATCATGATGCAAAAGATACCGTTGTTGATTGTTGTTTTCTTCCTGACGCTGACCGTTTCCAGTGCGTTTGCCAAGGACCAGTGGCCGTATTACGGTGGCACCCAATGGGGTGAGCGTCACGTAAAATTTTCCCAAATCGGCAAGCACAATGTTGCACACTTGGTTCCGCGGCGCGTGTTGCAACTTGGCGAGATTGCTTACTCGATGACATCAAGCCCACTGGTCATTGACGGGATTCTTTACGTTACCGGTGCCGCCGGTGTGGTGCAGGCTTTCGATTTGCGCACCGGTGTGCGCAAGTGGAGCTATAAACATGAAACAGACCCGCGAATCAAAGGGGCTGTTGATCCCGCCGCCCAGGCATTGGGTTTTACATCAAAATGTTGCTCCAACACCAGCCGCGGCGTGGCCTATGCTGACGGGGTCATTTTCCTGGGTACTCTCGATGCGAAAATGGTGGCCATCGATGCCGAAACCGGCAAGAAAAAATGGGAGGTCTGGAGCGTTGAAGTGAAGGACAATCCGGGCGGAAACTATGGCTACAATTCCGCTCCGGTTGCCATTGACAATATGGTCGTCATTGGCACCACCGGTGGCGAAGCGCAAACCCGGCACCACCTTACCGCCTTTGATCAGAAGACCGGCAAACAGGTTTGGCGCTGGTACTCTATCCCGGCACCGGATGGTTCTGATCCGCTTGCCCCAGACGGATGGTGGGGGGATTTTGCTGAGAAAACTGCGTGGGGACAGGACACGACCATCTACCGTGACATCAAGCAGGAAAAGGCTGACAAAGAAAAGTATAGCGAATCCTGGAAAATTGGCGGTGGGCCAATGTGGATGCCGGTTACATACGATGCCGAGCTTAATCTGATTTTTGTGGGCACCGGAAACGCAAACCCGGATATGGATGGAAGAGGAAGACCCGGAGATAACCTGTTCACATCTTCAATCGTAGCAATCGATGCCAAGAGCGGAAAAACCCGATGGTATTTCCAGGTCGAACCACATAGCCTGTGGGATCGGGATCAAATTACACCACCCGTAGTCAGCATGCTTGACGGACGTAAGGTAATAGTCCACGCCAGCAAGACCGGTATCATGTTCGTGTTGGATGCCAGCACGGGTGAATACATCCGTAAATCCGAGATTTTCGTGCCGCAAATAAACATGTGGGAAGCACCCACCACAGAGGGCGTAACGGTAGCGCCTTCGGCATCAGGGGGCAATAACTGGTCACCGATCTCGGTAGACAGCAAGCGCAAGCTGGGTTTCGTTGGGGCGATGCATCTGCCGGTAACGTTTACTCTTGAAAAAGAGGTGGATGAGAGTGAACATCTTGGCCGGCCCACGAAGTTGATGAATCTCGGTGGGGCCTGGGCATTCGACATGGATCAAGCAAGCGGGTACTTCTCGGCTATCGACCTGACCATCGGCAAAATCAAATGGCAGAACAAATCGCCACTGCCGTTTGTCGGCGGTGTGTTATCCACTTCAACCGGATTGGTGTTCCAGGGCGAGTCGGATGGAAACCTGACTGCATTCGATGCGGAAACCGGAAAAACATTGTGGCAATTCAACACCGGCGCCGGCGTTAACGCACCACCCATTGCTTTTGAGCTCGACGGTGAAGAGTATATTGCAGTGGCTGCCGGCGGCACTACTTTATGGGCCTCTCCGCACGGCGATACCGTGTTCGTATTTGGCTTGCCTAAAAAGTGGGAGCCCGCCGCGAATAAGTGACCACCCCATCCCGAACCAAGCGGGTTGCCCCTGAGTGGCTCACCGGGCCATTCTCTGCGCTGTTGCTGGTGAATTTCACCGGCGCGCTGGGATTCAGCATCGTTATGCCGTTTCTCGTTTTCCTGGTTCATAAGTGGGGTGGAAACGCACTGATTTATGGTCTCGTCAGTGCGGCGTATTCAGTCTTTCAACTCATCGGATCTCCTGTTCTCGGGCGCTGGTCGGATCGCTACGGCCGCAAACGCATTCTCTTTCTGAGCCAGGTGGGCACCGCCATATCGTGGATGGTGGTGTTGGCCGCTTTCTACATTCCGGCCAGCGCGGTGCTGAATGTGGATTCATCCCTGTTGGGGAAATTCAGCCTGACCCTACCCCTGATCCTGCTGTTCCTGGCCCGTTCAGTCGATGGCCTTACTGGCGGCGACGTATCGGTCGCCAATGCCTATGTGGCTGACATTACACCGAAGGATGCAAGGGAAGAAAGATTCGGGAAAATGGCCGCCTCTTCCAACGTTGGCTACATCATCGGGCCTGCACTTGCCGGCGTACTGGGTGGAACGGTCCTGGGTTTCGAATTGCCTGTACTGGCTGCGCTGGGATTCGCGCTGCTCGCGATGACCCTGGTTGTGTTGAAACTGCCAAAAACCCAACCCTGTGCTGCGGGTTCGGATCCACAAGCCGCCAATGCTCACAAGGTCATGGGACAGGAGCACCGCGCCTGTATTCAGCCAAAAGCACCCCACAAAATGTCAAATATGGACCTGTTCCGCCTGCCGGGGGTAGCTGTTCTGATGGCCATATATTTCCTGGTCATGCTGGCTTTCAGCTTTTTTTACGTGGCCTTTCCGGTGCAGGCGTCAATGGAAATGCAATGGTCCGTGCGGCATACGGGCGCCTTTTTCTCGGTGATGAGCTTTTTCATGGTTGTCGTCCAGGGCCCCGTGTTGTCCCGCGTATCGCGGATATGGAAAGCGCGTCGACTGGTGGTCGTGGGGAGTTTAATACTCGGCTTCGGTTTTCTTTGCCTGGTGCCCGCCGTCGGTTGGATGGCCTTTGCAGGCGCGGTGCTCATTGCCGTGGGAAACGGTCTCATGTGGGCGTCGGTGGTGGCGCTCCTGTCACAGGTTGCGGGTCAGCAGCAGGGGGCGGTGCAGGGGCTGGCCGGTAGCATTGGTGCCGCAGCCAGTATCATGGGATTGACCCTCGCCGGAATCCTGTACGATCAAATAAGCGGCTGGCTTTTTGTGATGTCTGCGGGCTGCATTTTCGGAGTTGTTGTTTTGGCAGCGTGTTACCCTCGGGACAAGCTGGCATCAGAAGCTGGGGCCTGAAGATCTGACTCAACTGATGGGATGATGAAAGTAGCATGAAAATTTTCTGTTTGTGTCTAATCGTGTTTTCCATCCTGGTGATCGTCATCGGCATCATCAAGCTGCACGAACTGCCCGGGAATATTGCCCAGAGCAGAGGCCACCCACAAGTCGATGCCATCCGCATCTGCAGCTTGCTTGGGCTCATTATTTTCCCATTCTGGATGATGGCCTTGATATGGGCCTATATTAAGCCCGTACTCAAGCCATTTCCGGTCGAGGCTGATCCCGCTGATGCGACGGAAACATCCACGCAATCGGTAGACGGAGGGCATGCGTAATGGAAATTCTGGTCACAATTGCCTATGTAATGCTGGTTCGATTGGTCTTCTTTGACTATCGCTGGATACCCTGGAATATGGCCACCGGCATCATGGTCTTTGGTTTGTACGCCGGCGCGGCGTTGACTGAAATCGTATTGCTCGGGCAGTACGCACCTTACAGCGGCAAGGTGTTTGTTGAACGTCCCGTGGTACAGATGGCAACCTTCCTGGGCGGGCAAGTGAAAGAGATTTATGTCAAGCCCAATGAACCCATATCCAAGGGCTCGCCTTTATACAAGATAGATTCCGCACCGGCACAGGCCAGGCTGGATCAGGCGCAAGCAGAATTGATGAAAGCGCTGCAGGAACTCAAGGACACCCAGCAATTGGTCTCACGCCAGGTGATGGCGGCTGAAGCCCTGAAATTGAAACAGGACAATGCGGATGCAGCGCAGGCCGATGTAGACAGATACCAGTTTCAACTGGAACAGGCCGTCGCCTATGCGCCCTCGGACGGCTATGTGATCAATATGCAGCTTCGGCCGGGGCAGTTCGCGCGCCTGAAAGCGCCCGTATTGTCCTTTGTCAGCAGTGAAGAGGCCTGGTTGGTGATGGCAATACGCCAGGAAGGCAGCCAGTACATCGAGCCGGGACAGGAGGTAGAGTTTGCGTTGACCATGTATCCAGGCGAGGTTTTCACTGCACAGGTCAATGCATTGATTCACGGTGCTGGCGAAGCCCAGCTTTCACTCGGTGGCCTGATCCCGCCGGTCGCCTCGATCAGGGAAATCGAACGCTTTGCGGTAAAAGTACTGCTGGACGAGGGTCAGCTTGGCAAACCCATGATATTTGGCGCTTCCGGGCTTGCGGCGATTAATACCGGTCAGGGAGCAGACGTATTCTGGTTGTTGCGCCGCATCGAAATACAATCCGAGAGCCTGCTCAATTATGTGTACAACCCGTTTGGAGGATAGGGAGATGCGACGGCCAGAGGTGCTGTTTTTTGGCAGTAATGAGAGCATGCCGGATTTAACAGGAATGAAGCCACAGGTAACAGAAGCGTTCGGCGGAAGTGAAGACCTCATGGCTCTGTGGTTCTCCAGTAGGTTCGCTAGACCTCGTTGCCGCGTGCGGCGAAATACAGACCCGTAAGCAGCATCAAGACCTGAAATTCCATGCCGCCGTTCATCACGTTCCAGCCATTCTTGAAATGCACCATTCCAATCGCACCAAGCATGATCACAATAACAATCATTCCACCCAGCCGGGTTAGGGCATCCTTACCAAAAGCCCCGCCAATGAGTGCAGCGCCAGCAACGATTTCCGCCAGGGCCACCGCCCATACCATGGGAACTGGCATCCCCATTGCTTCTGAAATTGGAAATTTTGCGATGCCGTGGTACAAAAAGGTTGCGGCCAGGGAAAGGCGCAAGCCCCAGTGAGCATAAGGTGCCAGTGGTGATAGAAAATTCATGTTGCCTCCCGGTTGGTCAAATTAATTGGCATTACATCATAGCATTGGAAAAAACCAGCTGAATCATTGTGACCCCAATCATTGGATGGCCATGAAAGCCCGGACACCCGTCAAAGCAAACTGCACACCCATCGCCAGAACGATCAAGCCCATGAAGTAGCGGTCGGGGTCAGAGTAAAGTGCCAGTTTTTTGCCATGCGGGCTGTTGTTGCGTGATGCGCAACACGCTATACTGGCCACGTGATTAAGTCATTTCGACACAAAGGCCTGAAACGTCTTTATGAGACAGGTAAGGCATCTGGCGTCCAAACAATACAAGTAAGTCGCTTGAAAATGCAGCTGTTGGCGCTTGATACGGCCCAAGAAATTGAAGATATGGATATCCCGGGTTTCAAATTGCATGCGCTTAAAGGAAAGCTGAAGGGACGTTGGTCAATTTCGGTCAGTGGCAACTGGCGAATCACATTCGAGTTCCGAGAAGGAAATGTTTTTGTTTTGGATTACGAGGATTATCACTAATGGTTATGCACAACCCCCCACATCCTGGAGAGTTTATTCGTTCAGTATATCTGGAGCCCTTCAGCATGAGTGCGCGCGCTTTAGCCGATAGCCTGGCTGTGTCGCCCTCTACTCTGAATAGAGTGATTACCGGAAAGAGTGGCATCAGCCCCGATATGGCGTTGCGGCTATCAAAGGCATTGGGCAGATCCGCAGAGAGTTGGCTCGCAATGCAGGATCATTACGACCTTTGGCAGGCCAAAAAACACGCAAAACTTGAACACGTTCAGCACATTGAATTCGCGGCTGCATGACAAATCGTTCAGGCCAATGGGTGCCAGCACCCTTTGAGTGGGCGGGGCTCCCATCCCCATCTGTCATTCGTACCGTCAAGAGTTTCACCATAGAAGCGGCAGGCGCATCGAGAATGGGTTCAATAAGCCCTTCAAAGTTGAAAGTTGTGAAGCAATTGATCATTCAGGAACTGGATTGACTCGAATCAAAACCTACCTTCCTGTGTTCTGCCAAATAAAATTCAGCATCTGGTTGCCGATGGGATTTTCCGGATGCATGGAAACCATGTCTTCAACGATGGGGCGGGCTTCCTCGAAGCGGCCCCGCTCAAGGTAGTGGTCTGCCAGTCCTAACTGGAAATCCAGGTTTTGCGGTTCGATCAGCAGGGCGGCGCGAAGTTCGGCTTCGGCCTTTGCATCAACATTCATGTGTTGGTACAAAAGCCCGAGGTTGTAGTGTATCCGGGGCCGTTCGGGTAAGCCTTTTGATGCCTGCTCCAGGTAAGAGAGCGCCTCACCGTATTGCCCCATTTCCACCAGCAGCAAGCCCAGGGAGTAAGCGAGTTCGTACAGCCTGGGATCGGTAGCCAGGGCCTTTTTGAGGAGTTGTTCGGCTTGCTCGTTCTGTCCACTCTGGTTGTATAAGACAGCCAGGTTGGCCGTGGCCGGGAAGAATTGGCCGTCGATCCGGATCGCTTCTTCATATTGCCTGATCGCATCCTCCGGCCGGTCCAGTTTGGCATACAGGTTCGCGAGGTTATGACGGGCGAATGCGAAATCTGCCGAATACTCCGTAGCGGCCACATACTCCTGCAGTACCGTTTGAAACAACTCCTTCTGGTCTGCATCCAGGTACCGGGTTAATTCGCCGGCCAGTCGCGTGGCAGCCTCGATGCGGATGGTCTTGACCGGGTCGTACAGCATGGGGGCTAGCAGCCTGGCGAGCCTTTCCGGATTCGGCGGCTGGATGCTGGTCACCGCGGTTCGCCGGATCAGCGCCGCTTCATCCATCAGGGCAATTTCCATGGCCTGCAGGGTTTCATTACCGGGGTAGCCGGCCAACAGGGAAAGCGCCGTGGCCCGCACAATAACCGGGTAGAGCGGATCGCCGGCCAGGCGGAGCAGGTCCTGCCCGGCTTCGGTATCTCCTTCGCGGCCCCTGGCAATAACGGTTCCGTAGTGTGCCGAACGACCGGGGCCATACCACTTGGCCACGGTTTCCTGGGACCACTGCGCATCCTGGCCAAGGTGGCAGCGCAGGCAGGCGTCCGGCGCTCCAATCGCGGCGGCAAGTGCCGGATCAGGAATCCTGAAGCTGTGGTCCGGGCGGTAATCCACGCCCATGTAGTAACGGCCCGGCATATGGCACTGGACGCATTGCGCACCGGTTCCGACTTCAAACAGCACCTCGCCTTGCGCTGTCCTTATCGGCTCGCCCGCTTCGTTTTCCTGCTTGTGAAAATGGTGCTCCGCCGTTTCGTACTGGGCGCCGCGGTGACACTGCAGGCAAAGCTCGTTGCCCTCCTTGACCAACTCGATGGAATGCACGTCGTGACAGTCGCTGCAGCGCACATCGTGGCGGTACATTTTGCTCTGGGTGAATGAGCCGTATACATAGACCTCATCCAGGATCTGGCCATCGGCAAAGTAATTGTCCGCGGTCAGCAAGCTGGGCAGGAAGTTGTCGAGCAGGTCCGTTTCGGTATGTTGATAGTCTCCCATCGCGCCGCGGCGCGAATGGCAGGGCGCGCATTGCTCCACCAGTGCCCGCGAATTGATACCGGAAGTCTTCTGCACCAGCTCAAAATTCGGGCTTTGTGGCCGGGCCATTTCTGACATTTCTGCCCACTCGACATGGTCAGAGCCAGGGCCGTGACAGGCTTCGCAGCCCACATCGATATCCGACCAGGTGGTGTTGTAGCTGTCGGTTTCGGGGTCGTAGTTTTTTTCCAGGTTGGTGGAGTGGCACTGGGCGCACATGCCGTTCCAGTTCTGGGCGGCGTTGGTCCAGTACAGCCAGTCACCGGGATCAACCGGCCCTTCGGGCGGCACGCGAAACCACTTGTTGTCCCGCGAATCCCAGGCAATGTGCAGGGTTTGCAGGCGGCCGCCGGGAAAGGGGATCAGGTATTGCTGCAGCGGAAACCAGCCGAATGTGTGGGTTATCTCGAAGTCACCCATCTCGCCACCCGGGCCATTTGTACGGACAAAAAACTTGCCGTCCTTTTTGTAGAAGCGCGTGGTGATCCCATGCAGAGTAAATTTGGCGTCGTTGAAATCCCCCAGGACTGTTTTCTCATTGGCTACGTCCATCGCCAGGTCGTGGTGGGAGCCTTCCCAGCTGTCATATTCGGGGTTGTGGCAGTCACGGCAATTGGTGCTTCTGACAAAGGTGGGTGCTGCCACCGCTGTGATGGCGTCGTCCCTGTTTTGTTCGTATAAGAAATAGTAGGCAGGCAGCGACACCACGATGACCATCGCTGAAATAATCCCGGTCCATTCCCAGGCCGCTGTGTTGTTGATTGGCCGGCTCATATCTGTTTCGGATACGTTACCTGGTCTGCTGAAAACCCGGACCGCTTTCCTGGTCTGGCGGTATCCACTTTCAGCACATTGTTCTCGATCACGATCGGATACAGGTCCAGGGCACGGGGCGCGGGCGGGCTGATGACCTCGCCCCTGATATCAAACGCTGAGGAATGGCATGGGCAGATGAATTTGTTTTCCCCGGACACCCAGGGAACGGTACAACTCAGGTGGGTGCAAGTGCGGGACATGGCCAGGAAACCACCGTCCTCTAAGCGGGACAGGTAGAATTTTCCGCGCACAAAGGCGCTGACCGTACCGGGTTCGAAATTTTCCACTGCTCCGGCAACAACGATAGCGTCGTGATCCATGGCGCTGGTTCCAGGCTTTCGGGGCCTGAAAAAAGCGACCACCATCACGATCAGTTCAGCGAAAGTCAGCGTGCCCAGCAAAATCCACAGTTTGCTGAGAAAAGAGCGGCGGGAATAAGTTTCATTTTCCATGTTATCTACCCTGCCCACATCAGTTGCATGCCGGTTCCGCGGAACCAGACTCCGATCACGGTCAAAACCACAAACGAAGCCATCAACAGGGTAAACAGGGCCTGGATGGTTTCGTTGCTGTTTGCTTTGAATCCCTTTTTCATGACGACATAAAAGCTGGCACAGGCGGCCAGAATGGTGGCAAAGGGAATCAGTCCGTTATTGATCACATTGGGTGGGCCGGCCAGGCCCGCCTCGGTCGCGAAATCATCGAGCAGCACAGCGGCAAGGGTCGCTGCGCCGCCAAGGACCGCGGCAAAGGCGGCTATTTTCCGGCCTTTGTGGGAACAGAACCAGACCCCGGCGAATTCCACCTCGTAGTTGAGGTAGGGGATGGAAAGGAGCCCGGCAAGCAAAATCAGAGGTATGACGAATACCGAAAACACTGGATGGAAATGCATCAGCAATTCCTGCAGGCCCATAAAATACCAGGGCGCCTTGGTGGGATTGGGGCTCAGTCCCGGGTTGGCCTGATCAGCGAGGGGTGCGTCGAAAAACATCGCTATCATCAGGATGACTGCCACCATCAGCACAGCCGTTGTCACTTCCCGCACGATCAGGTGGGGCATCGCGTCCACCATGGGTCCTGTGGTGCCGGGGTCCTCTGTGGGTGACCTGGGGACCACCAGGCCGTTCGCCTTGCGTATTCGCCAGAAATGAAAGGGCAGGACGAGCAACAACAGCGCTGGCAGGATCGCTGTATGCAGCGCATAGAAATTCATCAGGGTGACCGGGCCGGGTTCAGTCCCGCCGAGTATCCACTCCTTGATCCCGGTCCCCACCACCGGCAGGTAGTCCAGCATGGAGGCGCTGATGGTGATCGCCCAGTAGGCGATCTGGTCCCAGGGCAGCAGGTAACCGGTGAAATTGGAAAGAATGACTGCGGCGAACAGCGCCAGTCCGAAAATCCAGTTGAGTTGGCGGGGTGGGGCAAAAGCGCCGGTATAGAAGACCCGCAGAAAATGCAGGAAGGATACGAAAATGAGCCCGTTTCCACTCCACCGGTGGATATTTCTGACCAGTTGCCCAAAGGGTATCTGGCTCTCCAGGTAAAGGATGGAATCGTAGGCGCGTTCCGGAGAAGGCTCGTACATGAACTTGAGCATCAGCCCGGTACCGATTAGCAGAAACACCAGCACGACGGCCATGCCGCCCAGACCCCAGGTCAGCGACAGCCGGAGCGTGCGTTCCGGAATCTCGCTGGGCCTGAAGTGCAGCAGCAGGTTCCGGAAGTACTTGCGTTGGTCTTTTTGTTCCCTGGGCATAATTTATCAAATACTACTGTTTTACGGATCAGGGGCGTCAGAAAAACAAGGGATAGGGTGGTTGAGATCAATAAAAATGTTAATAATATGTTATTATATATGTAATAACATTTGGAAGAGAGCGCATGGAACTCAAATTACGAAAAGTCGGGAATTCCCTGGCCCTTATTGTCCCGAAAACCATAAGGGACAAAATGGGGATTGGAGAAGGTGATGCGGTTTACCTGACAGAAACTACGGATGGTTACACGCTAAGTCCATACAACCCTGAATTCAGCCGGCAAATGGAACTGGCTCGCAAGGCCCAGTCAAAACACCGTGATGCCCTGCATGAGTTAGCCAAATGAATGCTGCATGAGCTCTGGAATAAAGGAGCTGGTGTGGGTACTGGATGAAGTTGTTCTCGCCATACACAATGAACAATTGGCTGCGCACGGGGGATTGCCGGGTATCAGGGATCTGGGAGCCGTGAAATCTGCTCTCGCGCGGCCTCGCAATCTGGCAAATTATGAGAATTGTGACGATATAGCAAGGCTGGGCGCAGCGTATATATTTGGCATCACCAGAAACCACGGGTTTTCAGATGGCAATAAACGCACCGCGCTTGTGACAGCGGACTTGTTCCTGATGTTGAATGAATACGAGCTGACATCTTCTCCGGCCGACAATGTGTTAACCATACTAGGTGTTGCGGATGGAAGCGTTTCCGAAGAAGAGCTTTCTGACTGGGTCCGGAATAATATCAGCAGACTTTGATTATGTTGACAGCCAAGCGCGATCGCGGATCTCGAAATGGCTCTTGAAAATGTTTTTATGCCGTCGCCGGAAGGTTTGCGCATTGAAGGGATAGAGTACGGTTATGTGGCCGTCTTCGCGTTTGTACCAACTGTTGCAGGACGTTGCCCAGACGGTGCCGGCCACGAAATGATAAATGGCAAAGCCGGCTCCGATGACCAGGGCGTCCAGAACGTTGCTTTCCGGGTCGGGCGTGCTCAATTTTTATTGGCCATACGGTCAGATTTTGTGACCACCAAATCCTACTGTGAGCCGGGTCAGGCTACAATAGGAGCACCGGTTAAGGTATGGCTTAAGAAGGAGCTTTAATATGGCGGCCAGCCGCACTGAGAGGATGGGGAATCGCACAGGAGTGGCCGGATATATCGACCGCCTTCGTTACCACGAGGCTTCCCGGCAGGGGATGGGCCTGGTCCTGCTGCTGGTCTGCGCGCATTTCACCATGCCGGCAGGAGAGCCACGGATTATCACCGGCTTTATCATCGCGGCCCTTGGCCAGCTTTGGCGAATGTACGCGGCGGGCGTGATTTACAAGAACCGGCAACTGGCCTCTAGCGGCGCTTATTCACTGGTGCGTCATCCACTGTACCTGGGTAATTTCCTGGTGCTGGGCGGCTTTACCATGGCCTGCGGTAACGGAATCGTGGTCGGAGCGGTCACTTTCTTCTTCCTTTTCTACTATCCCGCAGCCATCCGCTACGAGGACCATAAGCTGGAAGAAATTTTTGGCGAAGAGTGGCGATCCTGGAGCAAGAGCATTCCCGGAATGTTTCCAACCCGCCTGAAATGGCGATCCAACCCGGAAGCATCGTGGAGTTTGCGGCAATCCATGATTCGAAACGGCGAGGCGGTCTACACGATTTTTGAAATAGGCGCTGCCATCCTGCTTTGGTATCGCGCTACCAACTGAGCGTTTCTGATTATGCGATATATTCTTCTGAACCCCGGGCCGGTGAGCATTAGTGACGCTGTCCGCAAAGCGGCCGTGCGCGATGACCTTTGCCACCGCGAACCTGAATTCTTTGACTTGCAGGACCGGGTGCGCAGCAGATTGCTTGAAGTGTACGGCCAGGATCCCGGCGAGTGGACTTCTGTACTGCTTGGCGGCTCCGGAACGACGGCGCTCGAGGCCATGCTTTCTTCACTTTTGCCACTTGATGCGCGGTTGCTGGTTATTGAGAACGGCGTGTACGGCGAGCGGATCAGCCGCATTGCGGAAATCCACGGCGTCGGGTTTGAGGCCATTAAGCACGATTGGACGCAGGTCATGGATTTTGACCGGGTCGCAAGGTCTCTAGCGGGTGGGGATTTCACCCACGTAGCTGCTGTGCAGCATGAAACCACGACCGGACGATTAAATGACATAGCCCGGCTGGCGGATTTATGCGAACAAGAGGGTGCAAAGCTTCTATTGGACGCTGTTTCTAGTTTCGGAGCAGAGCCGATTCCGTTCGAATCTCCGGCCCTGATCGCCTGCGCCGTAACCGCCAATAAGTGTCTGCACGGCATTCCGGGATTGTGCTTCGTGGTTTGTCGAAAAAGTGCACTGGGAAAAGCTGTCGACCCGCCCCGCAGCCTCTATTTACACCTTCCACTCTGGGCCGAAAAGCAAGACCGGCAGGGCACGCCGTTCACGCCTGCTGTGAACAGTCTGCTGGCGCTGGATCAGGCGCTACTGGAACTGGCAGAGCAGGGCGGCCGGCAGGCTCGCCATGCACATTATTCAAAGCTGGCCAACCAGGTAAAAAGCGAGTTGTCCGAACTTGGAGTTCAACCCTTGCTGGGCCCGGGTGAATCATCCTGTGTGCTGAATGCATATTGTCTACCGGATGGAAAAACCTATGTTGAAATCCACGACGGCCTTAAGCAACGCGGCTTCGTCATCTACGCTGGCCAGGGAATCCTGGAGGACGAGATATTTCGGATTTCGACCATGGGTGACATTGGCCATTATGAAATGGAGCGCCTGTTGGCTGCACTTTCCTGGGTGTTCTCCCAATAAGCGCAGTGGTGAATAAGCCGACCCTCATCGCAGTCCTGGCACTGGTCCTTTGCACGGATACAACGGCAGAAACCCTGATCAGCACAGATACGCTGCGTCTTACTTTTGACGACGCGGGCCAAATGCAATCAGCCATAGCCTGCTTTCCCTCCTGTTCTGCGGCAAACACCCGGATCCAGCAGTTCGGTGACGATTCGGTCATCAGTTTCGGGCAGGGCGCTAACGGGCAATGGGAAACGACCAAAAACCGTACAGAAACACATTACAAACTTGAGTTCCAACAAGCCGCTGGGGCTGCGCTGACCTGGCGCATACCCCTGCGCGGTTACCGGGTACAGCTCGACCACTCAGGGATTGATCAGGCCTTCATCCGTTCCGGAGAATCGTTCCGGCCCAGGGAAGCAGCAGGTTTTGGGAACTGGCTGGAACAAAGCCGCTATGCCGTCATTGATTCCGGCGGTGTCCGGCAGATCGGGCTGGACGATACGGATACAATTGACGAGATCGTTGAGCAGTGGGCCGGCTACAGAAACCGATACTGGACACTCATGGCAGCCCCGCCTGCCAAAGCCAATGCGAGGTTATATACAGCCGAGAATAAAGTCGATGCGGAAATGGGCATCGACCTGGCTCCAGGCACCTGGTCGTTCTATATAGGACCAATAGAACCGAATGATTTGAATAATGCCGACCCGGCGCTGAGTAAGCTCCTGTATGCCGGATTGTGGTTCTGGTTGCGCTGGATCTGTTTTGCCCTGTTCCACCTGCTGGCCGGGATCAAAATGGTGATTCCGTCATGGGGGCTGGCGGTAATGGCGATTTCCCTGATCGTGAACGTACTGATGACTCCATTGAGCCGTATAGCCGACCGATTTCAGCAGCAAGTTAATGATACTGAGGCGAGACTGGCGCCGGAACTGCAGCAGATCAAGAAAAGCCACAAAGGAGAGGAGCAGGCGACGAAGATCCTGGCCCTTTACAAGTCAGAAAACGTTCATCCGCTATACAGCCTGAAAAGCTTGCTGGGCGTAGCTTTTGTGATCCCGGTTTTCATAGGTGCTTTCAATATGCTGGCGGAAAACATCCACCTGTTGAACACAGGGTTTTTGTGGATTTCGGATTTGTCACGTCCCGATGACCTGTTCCGGCTGCCGCTCACATTGCCGTTTTTCGGCAATGAGCTGAACCTGTTGCCGTTCCTGATGACCGGCTTGTCGGTGGCCGCTTCGGCGTTGCATAATCCTCCCGCGCTAAACGCCGAACTGAGGAAAAAGCAACTGCGTAACATGCTGCTGATGGCGGTGATATTCTTCGTGCTGTTCTATACTTTCCCGGCTGGCATGGTGCTCTACTGGACCACCAGTAATCTGATATCAGTCATCAAAAGCCTGTGGGCGCGCCGCTAGAACCGGAGCATGGCGACGCGTGATGCAGACAAAGGCCACAGCTTCAAGGTTTAAGGAGACCGCCATGGAAAACATCAAGGTTCCCGTTTCACCGGGCGAAGTACTCGACAAAATTACCATCCTCGAGATCAAGTCTGAGCGCATCAGTGACCCTGAAAAAGCGGCCAATGTCCGGGCGGAACTGGCGCTGCTGCAGGAATCCTGGGCTGAAAATATCAAAGACAGTGATGTTATTAAGGACCTGCATGCAAGATTGAAAGAAATCAATGAAGCCCTGTGGGAAATCGAGGACGACATCCGTGACAAGGAACGCGCAAAAGAATTCGACGCGCAATTCATCGAATTGGCCCGCGCGGTCTACGTCACCAACGACCAACGCTCACAAGTAAAAAAGGAACTAAACCTTCACCTCGGTTCCGAAATAATAGAAGAAAAGTCCTACCAGGATTATTCCTGACCAAAATCACCAGTAGTTGGGCATTCCAGTGAGTTGTCGAATACCTGGTACGGCTTTCAATTTTTACTTGCAAGCGTTCCTATATTTCCCCTATGATCGAACCTTACTCATTCAGACCGGCTGAGGGACTGGCCCTTAGACGCCGGGGCAACCATCGAAGCTAACCCCTTCGAAAAGGTGCCAACTCCTGCGAAGACACCTGTGTGTTTTCGGGAAATGAGTGACCAGGAAGCGCGTCTGATGGACCTGGTCATGCTCAGCCTGCTTTGCGGGGTTTCCGATTGAGAATTATTGCAACCGGAATGGCAAAGGAACAACGGCATGAGCACAACCCCCGACTCTGTACACCAGGACACATTGGCTGCGCGTTATGCAGTGAATAGTGATGAGACACATGGCGCGGTAATACCCCCGCTGTACATGAGCTCCAATTTCTCATTCAAGGGTTTTAGTGAAAGACGCGAGTACGATTACACGCGCTCGGGTAATCCCACACGTGACCAATTGGCAGGCGCCCTTGCCGCACTGGAAGGCGGGGCTGGGGGTGTAATCACCGCTTCGGGCATGTCGGCCGTTCACCTGGCGACGCAGTTGCTCAAACCCGGTGAACTAATCGTTGCTCCACATGACTGTTATGGTGGTTGCCATCGCCTGTTTACGGCGGCTGCCGACAGGGGGCTGTTTGATTTGCAATGGCTGCCTTTGTGGGAAACAGAAGTCTCCGTTCAGCGGATTCTCGAACTTCAGCCGCGAATCGTCTGGATAGAATCACCCAGTAACCCCTTGCTGCGGATCACCGATATCGAAGCGATTTCAATGGCAGCACACCAGGCGGGAGCGCTGGTGGTGGTCGACAACACGTTCCTGTCGCCGGCCGGGCAGCGGCCCTTCCGGTTGGGCGCGGATATCGTGCTGCATTCCACCACCAAGTATATCAATGGCCACTCTGATATCGTTGGTGGCGCGGTGCTGGCCAAAGACGAAGCACTGGTGGAGGAACTGACCTGGTGGGCTAACTGCCTTGGCCTGACAGGCTCGCCATTCGATAGTTTTCAGACCCTTCGTGGTCTGCGCACCCTGAGTGTCCGTTACCGGCAGCACGTAGAAAATGCCCTTACCGTCGCAGATTTTCTGGATGGTCACGGCCTGGTCAGTAAAGCTTATTATCCCGGCCTGGACAGTCACCCCAATCATGAATTGGCGAAGCTGCAACAGGAAAGCTTCGGGGCGATGATCAGCTTCGAGATCGACGCCAGCGAGGAAGAGATAGCGGTGTTTCTGGCATCTTTGAAGCTATTCACACTGGCCGAATCACTGGGGGGCGTCGAAAGCCTGGTGGCACATCCAGCCACCATGACACATGCATCAATGTCAGCCGGGGAGCAGGAGACCGCGGGTATCAGTTCATGCCTGCTCCGTTTGTCCATCGGCATTGAGTACATTGGAGATCTGTTGGCAGATCTGAAACAGGGGTTCAAAGCCGTGAGCCGGTTTCGCCAGAAGGATAAAGTGCGCAGCGTGGCCTGACTCGGGAAAAGCCAGAGTATTCCTTTAATTTTGGGGCGCGAGTTCTCTCCAGGTCGTCATTTGCGTGATGACACTCTCGGGTTGAACGAGGTCCATCACACCGGGTTCCTCAATTCGCGTACCCCAGCGCAGTTCCGCCGCTTCGCAATCGCGGTACTTGCGGGCTGCCGCCTCAAATCGGTCTACGCACAGGTAGAGGCTGTTGTAGGGCCCGGATCTCTTCGACCACGTTGCCGCATAAAGCCCGATGACCGGGGTTCCCAGCGCGGAAGCAATGTGTACCGGCCCCGAATCCGGTGATATGACCAGGTCGGCCCGTGCCAGCATGGCTTTGGATTGTTCGAGCGTGTCCTTTCCAACCAGGTTGGTGCAGGGTGTCCTCATGGCGGCTTCGATTTCCTGCCCGGTCTGCTTTTCCAATTCGCTGGGCCCGCCAGCCAGGACGACCTGCATCCCCAGTTCATAGGTGGCGAAGTCAGCAACCTCGGCATAGTACTCGGTACGCCAGTTACGCAGTTCATGGCTGGAGCACGGGTTGATCAACAGAATCGGCAAATCAGCGCTGAGCTGTTGATTTGCCCACTCGCGGGCCTCCGGCTCGATGGGCAGGTCCCAGCGGGGCTTTTCAACCTCAATACCGATGGCGCGGGGAAACTCCAGGAAACCCTGCACCTGGTGCTGGAAGGGCACACCCGCTATGTGCTCGCGGGTGAAGTGTTGATGAAAATCTCTTGATCGTGCCCGGTCCCAACCCAGGCGAATGGGTGCGCGGATCAGCCTGCTGAGAAGATTTGCCCGCGCCGCTACCTGCAAGTGGAACAGGGCATCAAAGCGGCGGTCTCGCAGTACTTTTCGCAACTCGATGATGGCCGGCCAGCCACCGCGTTTGTCAAATACGACGAATTCCACGCCTTCAAGATTACTCAGCAGTTTGTGTTCCGGCTTACCGATGATCCCAGGTGATTTCTGTTTCGGGATTGCTGTCCTGGATGGCCCTGATCACGGGTACTACATGGGTGGCGTCACCGAGTGCTGACAACCGCAAGAGGCATAATTTCTCAATGTTTTGCTTGAGTGGCATCGAAATTTCGGTCCTGGTAGACGCAGCTTCGATTGACCTTGATGCGGGGCAAAAGCACAATAGCCGCGAGTGAATACCCGCACCCACAAACAAGATTCCGTGCTCATTGTATACGATGCCGACCGAATACAGCACCCCGGCACACACCTGTTCGAGCCGGATTACTGGGAGGGGCAGGGCGCCGTGGCAGGTGAGGCAATGGGTCGCGGCAGGGTGCTTCTACTGGAAACGGACTTCGGCCCCGCGGTATTGCGACAGAATTTACGCGGTGGCTGGGCGGCCCGGTTCAGCCGGGATCGCTATCGTTTTTCGGGATTTGAGAGTTCCCGGCCGGTGCTGGAATTTGGCCTGCTGGAGACATTGTCTGTTGCTGGCCTGCCGGTACCGGAGCCGTTGGCGGCGATGTGTATGCGCGACGGCGCTTTCTATACCGGCTGGCTGATCACAAGCAGGCTCATGAACGTCACTCCACTGGCGGATCTGATTGCAAACCATCGGGATGAACCCGGCTTGTGGGCTGCCACCGGCGCTTGTATTCGCCGTTTTCACGATTTTGGCCTGATCCATGCCGACCTGAATGCACGCAATATCCTGGTGGACAGCAGCGATCGTATTTTCCTGATCGATTTCGACCGTTCGCGGATCCGCCAAGGAGATTCAAGCGCATTTGGCGCCAACCTGAGAAGATTGCACCGGTCTTTGCAGAAACTCTGGCCAAAAACTTTCAGGGCTAGCCTGGAGCCGTGCTGGACTGCGCTGCTGGAAGGCTACGACAAAAAACAGGGCCTGGCTTGAGCCGGCGGCCACGCCATCCCCTGCGGGTAATCGAGTCGCGCCGGATGACCCTGGTGGCCGCGACTGCTGAACTGGTGGCGGCGGACCTGGCAGGCAGTGAAGCTTTCAGTGATGCCATCGGCGCTTCTGTGCCGGAAAACTGGCCACCGGAGCTTTATGAGAGCACGGCGATGAGAGTGGCCCTGAACCAGTTACAGGACCCGGCTGAGCACGGTTGGTCGATCTGGTACCTGTTGTCGCGCAAGTCTGAGGATTCGCAGGTCATGGGTATTTGCGGCTTCAAAGGCAAGCCGGACGAGACGGGTTCGGTAGAAATCGGATATTCTGTGTTAAAACAATTCCACGTTCAGGGGTACGCTACTGAAGCTGTAGCAAGGTTAATAGCGTGGGCATTCAGCCACCAGATTGTGAACGAGGTGACGGCGGAAACATTACCTCATTTGAAGCAATCCATTCGGGTGATGGAGAAAAACGGCCTGTCTTTTGCCGGGCCGGGTTCAGAATATGGAGTCGTTAAGTATGTACTTTGCAGAAGTAAACATTAGGCGCCGCTTTTCGAAGGGCTCTTTCCTTTCTGCCTGCGCCGCGTTGGTGCTGGTTTCATGCCCATTGGCCGCGGATATTACCATTACGCAGTTGGCGAATGAGGGCGTGATCGTCAGCGACGGTGAAACCCGGATCATCATCGACGGCATGGTCGTCGAGCCATATTCCATTTACGGTGGCTTGCCGCCTGCGGCCGCTTCCATGTTTGACCAGGCGTCCGGAGCTTTCGCGGGAATCGACCTGGTGCTCGCCAGCCATCGTCATCACGATCACAACCAGCCCCGTTTCGCCTGCCAGTTCATGCAGCAAAGCGAGGAGGCGCAGTTTGTTTCGTCTTCCCAGGTACTGGGATTGATGCGTGAGAAATGCCGGCAGCTTGTCACCACCAGTCCGCGAATCAAGGAAATTGATCCACAATACGGCCAACCTTATGTGTTCCAGCACGGTGGCGCTGATGTGACCGTATTCCCGCTCAGCCACGGCACCCGGAAATACGCCAAAATTCAAAACTACGGGCATTTGATCAGGCTTGGCGGGGTGACGGTGCTGCACATTGGCGATGCGGCCATGGACCCGGCTGATTTCCAGCGTGCCGGCCTGGAGCAGATTCATGTCGATGTAGCCTTGATTCCGTTCTGGTTTTTTCAGCCTGGCTCCGGCGCGGACGTGATTCGCCAATTCATGGATGCTCCGCTCAAGATGGCAGTCCATATTCCTCCGGGGGAAATGGAAGAAGTCCGGGCTTATATGAGTGAGAGCTTTCCCAAGGTGACGATTCTGGAAAGCCCGCTGCAAGAGGCCAGGTTTATTTCGGATGCACCGCAGCCCCGGTGACGGGGTAGTCAGCCTCCTCAGTCAGGCACAGATTATTCAGCCTGAGTTCCGATGTGTCCCTGAGCTGGATGTCTTTATAACGCGACTTCAGGAATTCCTCATTTTCGATTTCATAGCGTTCAGGTGCCGCGTAGTAATCCGGACAGAAAGTCAACATGCGTTCCTTCATGTGGGAATATAACAGGTTGTCGAAGTGGTTTACGTTCAGAGCCTCGTCCCAGTATTCATTGACGTGGTCAGCCCAGGTAAATGAGCGTTGAATCACCCAATTTTCACCTGTCCAGGCCAGTATCGCGGGCTTGCCGGGAATGATGTTGTCCTCGAACAGACTGCGGTAAAACAGGAGACCCTCGTAGTTGGCAACCAGGTCAGCGTTTGAATAGACACCGGTTGTCATCTGGCCGAACAGTGCCCGTTCAGTGTAGGCAGAATGCTCTGCCGCTTTCGCTTCATCAAGGTATTTAAGATAGCGCCGATAGAACTTCCGGCCCTGCGAGAGGAAATGCCCCAGTTTATCCGAACCGATCAGTTGTTCGTTGACCTTGATGGTGGGTCCGACGCCAAACACGGCCGCAACCCGCGTTGCCCACAGAGGGTGTCCCTGGTATATGGATTCACGGCGCGATGGCTGAAGCCGTTCTACTTCCTCGGATTTCATCGCCCAGCGCTCAATTTTGTCCACCCAGTGGTGGCCGCCGATGTCGTTGTAGATAGCGGTGACAACCTTCCAGTCGTTGCGCTTACCTTTCCAGTCAAGCACGGCTTCTTCAATAGCCCGGTTGACCTGCCCGTTCAGCAACTCGGTGGAGTCGGCCAGGGGCAAGAGGCGGTTGGTGAACTGGTCCGTTTCATAGGCGCCACAAAGCTGTGGCGCCAGTAGCAGGGCCGCAGTCAGAAAAATAATTTGCAGCCTTGTTGGTTTCAATTAGAACCTGTAGGTGAAATTAAACAGTGTATGCGTGCGGTTGCCAAAACCATATTCAAATGTAATGGTGGCTTTCGGGCTGAAAATATAGCCCACACCAGCGGCGTAATTCCATTTATCCATGGTTTCCAACTCAACGTCAAAATTCACAGGAATTGGAGGGGCGCCAGCAATGTCGAGATTAAATGTTCCTTTATGTTTTTCCTCGGTGTCCAGCCACATTCCTCCTACCCACATTGTCCACTGGTTTTTTATCAGGCCCACACGTGGCTGGATAGTGAATGATTTTACTGAGGAATCGAAGTCACCACTTAAGTTGGACTTGGTCCATGTGGTGTTCAATGCTCCAAACCAGCGGTCGGTGCCGTAGATGAAATTGGCGCCCAGCCCCCAAACCGTGCCGTCATAAGTCACGGGAAACGCAGGCAGCGATCCGAGGCCGGGGACGACAACACTACCGATGTCAACCAACGTATCGGCATCTACCCTTCCGATCAGGCCAAATACATTCAGAAACGGTGTGATCCAGGCATCCAGTTTCAGATCATAGTGTTGTAACTTGTTGGAAACCTGGACCTGTGACGGGTCGATGTCGATTTCCCCCCCAAGCAGTGGAACATCGAGTTTCATGGTTTTGATGTCGTAGTCCTGGTCCATTGTGAAGAAGTCGAGTCCGATGCCCCAGGGTTCGAAGAAATCTCCCTCATCGACAAGGTGTTTCATGAACAACGGCCCGCCGCTGGACTCAGACTCCTGCGCGGTTGTTGTCAGGGGTGCCAGTAACAACAGTGCAAGTAGCAGTGTTCGCATTTTGGTTCTCCTCGATTGTGCCGGGCAAAGTATAACCGCTAATTTATATCTTTTGGCAGATGAAAGACTTGAAGAAGAGGATCAATGAGGATACCTGGGATGAGCCGTGAGCGATAAAGCTATATCATGGCCGTCTGGCTTTGACTCCTGAGAAAAGGGTAATCCCATGCGGCTATCGTTGAAGATTTATTTGTTCGCCACCTTGTTGGTATTGCTTGCCGGCAACAACCGGGCTGACGCACCCGTGTGTTTTCCGGAGGATGTCTTGCCTGATAATCGATTTCCGAGTGTGAGGCTGGAAACCAGCATGGGTGCCATCGTTGTTGAGCTCAATCGCCTCAGGGCGCCGGTTTCAAGCAACAATTTCCTGCGCTATGTGCTGGAAAAGAAGTACGACAACACGATTTTTCACCGGGTCATGCCCGGTTTCGTGGTTCAGGGAGGAGGCTATACCGAGACGCTGGAGGAGCGGGAACTGCACCCGCCCATTATCAATGAGTCTGGAAACGGACTGAAGAACTCGCCAATGACGATTGCGATGGCCCGGTTCAGCGACCCGCATTCGGCCACCAACCAGTTCTATTTCAACGTGGCGGAGAACGCTTCACTGGATCCGAATTCCCGCAGTTGGGGTTATGCCGTGTTCGGGCAGGTCATTTCAGGCCAGGAAGTTATCGAAGCCATTGCCCTGGTCGACACCGGCTACAGCGAGAACCTGGACGCGACCGACGTTCCGTTGGTGCCTGTGAAACTCCTTTCCGCCACCGTGTTGGAAGAACCCCATTAATACCCATGATCGGTTGGGGTGAGTTTTTTGCGCTGGCCTGTGCCTTCTCCTGGGCGTTGGCCATCATCCTGTTCCGGCGGGTCGATAACGCTCTTCCGCCTTTTGAACTGAATCTGTTCAAGAATCTGCTGGGTTTTTCGCTGGTCCTGCCAACGATGCTTGTCTTCGAGGGATTTGAGCTGGCTGCCTTTTCTGTGCAGGAGATCGCTGTTATTTCGCTCTCCGGCTTCCTGGGCATCGCGGTTGCCGATACCTGGTATTTACGCGCTTTGAGCATGATGGGAGCCAGCCGCACGGGTATCGTTGCCGGCCTGCTTAGCCCCTTCGTTATTCTGCTTTCCGTGTTGTTCCTGGGCGAATCGCTGCACGGGTGGCAGTTGGGAGGATTTGCGCTGGTCATGGGCGGAATCCTGCTGGTCACCTGGCGGCAAAACCGCCGGGAGATTGACGCCGATCACCTCAGAAAAGGAGCGTTTTATGGCATCGGGGCGGTCTTTTTGATGGCCGTAGGCATCGTGATGGTGAAAGAGATACTGGAGACCAGGCCGTTCATGATGACCGCCGAGATTCGACTGGCGGGCGGAACTGCAGGGATGTTGATTTACATGGTGCTTCGAGGCCACGTTGAAACGGTAAAACAGAATTTCCTGAAACCGCTTCCCTGGAAGGTGATTATCAGCGCCAGTATTCTTGGATCCTATATATCCATGATGATGTGGTTGGCAGGCTACAAGTTAATCTCCGCTTCGGAAGCATCGATTCTGAATGAGACCGCCAACGCTTGGATCGTTTTGTTGGCGTGGCTGATGTTGGGTGAAGCGATCGGGCGGCGCAAAGTGGCCGGTATTTTACTCACCAGTGCCGGCGTGATTATCATGTTACTCGCCTGAAGTATAAGTTCATGCAGACTGAGACCAAGGACAGTTCAGACTCCGAAGCGGCAAAACGCACCCCGCTGTCGCGATGGTTGTTGGTGACGCTGGTATCCGTCACCGTCCTGCTGTCGGTGCTGACACCGGTCGATCGGCTGGCAGAAACCAGGTACGACGCACTGTTCCAGCGCGCCCTGATTACGTTTGCACTGGCCAGAACGCTCAATGGCGTGATTTCGGTTGTGCAGGGGACGGAACTGGCACTGCAGCCCGCAGGTGTTGGTGTAACCCTGACCCCGGGCCAGGTACTTGACCCCATTAACGACCTGATCGAACGGTTTTCGTGGATCATGCTGGGCGCAACCGTTTCGCTGGGCGTTCAACAGGTTCTGCTTGATGTGGGGCAATGGTGGGGGGTCAGGTTGCTGTCGGCGGCCCTGGGGCTGCTTTGGCTTTGGGTACGCTTACGTAATTCATCTCGCCAACTTCCAAATACTGCAAATTCAGAACGCCTCCTGTTCCGCGTTTTCATCATCGCCATCTTCATCCGCTTCGCCGTTCCGGTGGCGATGATCGCGAACGAGGGCCTGTATCGTTTGTTTCTTGAACCCAGGTATGTTGAAAGTACGCAGGTGATCGAGAACGCCGGCTCTGACATTACAATTGCCAGCACAAACGAAGCAGAATTTGTCGTAGAAAATACCGGGACGAGCATGCTCGATTCAATGGGACGCATGTTGGCAAGCGCCCGTAACTCAATGAACGTCAAACAGAAAGTCGCCTATATCGGCGAAAGAGCTTCTGCGCTTATCGAGCACCTGATCCAGCTTAGCGTAGTGTTTATTCTCCAGACAGGAATACTTCCTATCGCCTTCCTGTGGATTTTCCTACAGCTCTTCAAGCAGCTTTTCCGATCTAGATATTGACATAAATGGCAATATTTGACATTATTGTCAATACAAGGGGGCACCAGCAATCGTAGCGAACGGATTCTGAAGGCCGGGAGATCGACTAGGGGATGGAATCCAGACCGGCCTGCGCGGTCAGAAACGTTCAACGGTGGGGATGGCCCGGACCAGCAATGGCCCGGGCCGGTTCCTGTTTCGATTTGGCAGAGAAAAGGAGAGCAAAATGCCAATGACCCGTGACCACCGGCTAGGCGAAGCAGCCATCCTGACCAGTGCAGTTGAAACCGTTTTCAGAAAGCTCATCCGGTTCCTGGTAGGTAGAATATCCCTGGTCAGGCTGCAGGAAATGATTCGTTACATCTACGTCGAAGAAGCCGAAAAAAACCTGCGCTCAGAAAACCCGGGCAAGAATGTTGCTCTTACAAAACTGGCTTTGGTTACCGGGCTGGATACGCGCACCCTGGTCCAGGTCCGCAAGCGACTGGAATTGGATACACGGAAATACCGGCAGCAGTTCCTGGCTGAATTGACTCCTGAAAGCGCCATTGTCGAGGCCTGGGTGGAGCAGGCCGGAAACCCGGAGTCAGGCCATGGCCTGGTACTGGATTATGGTAGCGACAAGGGGGAATTTGAAAAACTGGTTAAATCCACCATCCCCGCCAGGGGAATCACGATCCAGTCGATCATCGAACGGCTGGTGGCCACAAAGAGTATCGTTCAGGACAGGGAAAACCAGAAACTGCGGTTATTGGTCGAGCGATTTTCCCCTTATCTTTCCGATGATGAACCCAACATCGTAAATGCGGCCCTGTCGGCCATATCCAACCTGACTTCGACCATAGAGCACAACATGGAATCTGCGCATGAAGAGAAGTTCTTTCAGCGACAGTCGTGGACCTTCCGGCTGAATCCCGATGACCGCGAAACGTTCAGGCGGATTGTCAGGGATTCGCTGGAGCAGTGCAAAACCATGACTGAAGCCAGCATGGCGCCGTGGGAAGGGGAGGTGTATGGGGAGGAGATGATAACCGCGGGTGTTGGGTTCTATTACTTCGAGGAGTGACGTTGCCTACGACACGATTCGAACGTGTAACCTATCGCTCAGGAGCAATTGAAACCTTATTGCTCTGGCTCCCGCAGCCATTTCGTATCAAGAAGTTTTTCAGCCAGGGCCATGTCTATGTGAGGGAGCACCAATTCATCAAATGCGTCCTGAACCTGTTCGTATTCTTCTTCGCAAAACTCGGCTCGAGCCTTCGGTAAATAGCCTTCGCTCACGATATCAGCGAACATTTTCGTATCAGCGCCATAAGCTATGCACAGAACATTGTAGAAGCGCTGTGCGGGCGTGCCATGCTCATTGGCGTAGTCCTCCATCGAGCGGCATGGGTCGGTTTTCGTCTCATCCATGTGGTAGGCGTATGCAGTGCCTGCAATCAGGCGTCGCGCCTCGGACTCTCCGAATTGAAGCAAAATATAGGCCGCCACCTGGTCAGCCGCGTCCTCTTCGCGTCCGAACACCGGTAGCTCTAGCATATCGAACAGGGCGTGCCCGAATTCATGCAACGAGACTTCGAACACCGGGCCGATAACCGTGTCGATCGGCGCAACGCCGCTCGGTCTCTTCTCCTGCGGCATATTTTTAATCAACTCGTCGATAAATTCGTAGCAAATCGTTATTTCGGCATCTTCGTAGAAAGCATCGGCCTCCCCGTCACACTCTGCCAACGAAATTCGCAATGTTTCAGGAAGCCGGACCGGGCTGAGGAATTTCTGCAACTTTTCCAGCGCCCCGCGTTGCTTGAGATCCACATAGATTTCCTGATGCATGGGATTCTCAGGAGGCACATAGCGAACGCTGACCCGATTGGTCCTGGAAGCGGCCAATACGGGTGTTGTCATTGCGGTGACGAAGACTATGCCTGCAACCGCGAGAGCTAATACGGTTTTCATCATTGTGCCTTTCAGGTAAACAATGCCAACGCTAACACAGGGCTTTGCGTTCGAACAAACGAGTTCGGCAGAGAATACTCGCTTTGGAAAATCGCAATACAAGCGGGAGTGAAATGGCGCCCTCGACACGATTCGAACGTGTGACCTATCGCTTAGGAGGGGCGCTTTGCGAGGTGCGTAGCTATTGAGTTGGAAAGGATGAGGCAGTACAGATTGCCCCGAACGGGACTTACCCTGATAATCAATCAGGCTATCTGAGCCCCTGAAATAGGGCCTGCCCGAGTGCTGGCGGATTTACCGCAAAAACTGCTGGCCGCTTCAGGAAAATGCATGGGGAGAATGTATCACTTTGCTGGTTGGGTCTTAACGCTTTGTTTGGCGGCTGTGTGCGCGCCAATGCAAGGTTTGAGCAATGAAGATGCCAACCCATCAATCCCGGCCCGGGAAGAACTCGAGGCGCACATTGTCCGCCATCAGGACTACTGGAAAGGTTTTGAGGACCGGCCCTGGGCGGAGCGCCTGCTGCCAGCACCGCCCGAAGTCATCGATTTCCTGCGCAAGGACAACCTCTATCAGGGTTTCTCACAACAGCCGAAGCCTGCACGCATCGACGAAAATTACCTTGCCGACATACGCGCCGCCCTCGAGGAAATCCCTGCCGCCGTGCAGGCATTGGTTTCGGACAAACTCGTGGCGGTGATGCTCGTCGATGATCTGGGTGGCTCCGGATACATGGAAAGCGTGGTCGACGCCGAAGGTAAACCGGTCGCCGCTTTTCTGGTTCTCGACCCAACCGCCCTGGACAGGAATGCCAACGCCTGGGCAAGTTGGAAGGACTCGACGCCCTTTAGGACCAATATGGCATATGAGATCAATACCTACCTCGAAGAGCCGGCTGGTGACACGCGCCGAAATACGTTGCGTTACATCCTGTTGCACGAATTCGGTCATTTCGTGGGTATGGATCCGGCCATTCATCCGAGTTGGTCGCACGAACCTTCCAGGGAGGCATTGGAAAACGCACGCTTCGCCTCACAGTCATGGGTCTTCAAGGACGGCGAATACGTCAGCAGGTACGACGCGGACTTTTCCCTCCGGTCGAAGATCGTTTTTTATGGCAACTTTCAATCGAAGTTGCCGGCGAGAGACGCCGAGTCGGTCTTCAGGGCGCTGTCGAAAACCGATTTCCCCACGCCTTACGCGGCGACCAGCAACGCTGATGACTTCGCCGAATCATTGGCGAACTTCATCCACGTTGTCCTTGACCGACGGCCCTACTGGGTTGAGGTGAGCAAGAAAGGCAAGGTGCTGTACCGATTGGATAGTTGCTGGGGAACACCGCGCTGTGCCGCAAAAGAAAAGTATCTCAATGAGCTGCTGGCGGCGCCGGAAGTGCAATGAGCGGGTGCGAGAAATGGCGCCCTCGACACGATTCGAACGTGTGACCTATCGCTTAGGAGGCGATTGCTCTATCCAGCTGAGCTACGAGGGCGAGCGCAGAATTATATATCAGTTGGTGATTTCATCCACTGATTGCGGTGCCATACCCGTTCGTTTTTGCGCATGCTTCACACGAATGACCTGACCATCCACCATTGAGCCATTAAGCGATTTCATCGCAGCCTTGGCTGCACCGGGCTTGGGTATTTCAACGAACGCAAAGCCTTTGGAAAGGCCTGATTTCTTGTCCAGTACCAGGTTGCAGGACTGCACTGTTCCGAAAGCCTCGAACTTTGCCCGAAGTTCGGCCTCGGTGGTTGTCCGGGCCAGATTGCGAATAAGTAGTTTCATAAGTGAATGTACAGTGTCACGCATTCGATTTTATCAAGATACCGTCAGTCAACTCCAGGCAAATCGTGGCTGCTCAACTAAAGGCTTCGTTCTATTGCCCTATACCGCGCTAAGCTGGTCGGTTATTACCTCTTTTCTCCAGCCAAGGAACCGTTCGGGTATCGGGATTCCTGCCGCCGTTGCGCGGATAAGTTTCTCCAGCTCTTTGCGAGAAGCCAGCAGCGCCGGTTCAATTGCGAGTTCCCCCGCGCGCGACTGAACAATATTGCGCATATTCTTGAGTTGCAGTTTTTGCTGGTCACCAAATTGCTCAAGTTTCTCGACCGGTGTCCGGTCGCCGGCTGCATCTGATATGAGTTGGAGCAGAGTTTTTCCGTACCTGGACAGGGCGACCGGGTGGATGTCATCGATTTGGCCCAGGCCCGTTACGCTGGACGGTTTGGTACGTGCCAGTTGCAACATGGATGAATCGGAAATTACAAATCCCCTGGCGCGGTTTCTTTCATCTGCCGTTTGTTCCCGCCACCGGGTCAGGTACTTCAGCACCTGTAGCGTTTCGTTGTCCATGCGCCCGATACCGGAGAACCGCAGGTAGGCTTTTTCCGGGTTTGTTTTTGCCAGGGCGTTACGTTGCATCCGGGCAACGTCTTCTTCCAGCCACGACCAGCGGCCCGCCTGTTCGAGCCTGGGCCTGAGGGTCGCCAGCATTTCAGGCAGCAAAACCACGTCCATGGCCGCATAGCGAAGCTGGAGCCCATTCAGTGGTCGTTTGCACCAGTTGGAGCGGGTCTGGTCTTTGTCGATATCTACGTCAAAAAGCCACTTCAGCGCATGGTGATATCCCAGCTGGAGTGACTGACCCATCATCGCACAGGCAATTTGCGTGTCTACCAGGGGCGCCGGAACGGCACCAATGGCATTGAAAAGTACTTCCATGTCTTCTGAACCACTATGTAGCAGTTTTAGAATGCCGGGGTCTTGCATCATGCGCAGCAGCGGGCCGTAGGACTTTATCGCTAGCGGATCGAGCAGCCAGGCGGTTTCACCATCGGAAATCTGGACCAGGCCCAGGTCGGCGCGGTAGGTTCGCTCCCTGACAAATTCTGTGTCAATACCGAGAACCTTGCTTTTTGCCCAGGTTTTCTCTGCTTCTTCGAGTTGTGCGAGGGTTTCCAGCAGGATAGGATGCTCGGCGGCTTCAATGGCTTTTTCGATTGTTATTTTTGACATATGAGCAGTAATTCGAGATTCTGATCCGCAAATGCTACAGGCAAGAGAATTTTTATGCATTCTTCTTTTGGTCGCGGGCGCGATTTGGGGTGGATATTTGTATGCCCAAAGCACCGAACCCTCCGATCAGCAACTGCTTGTTGAGCGGCACCTGGTTGCGGCACGCGCGGCAGTCAGGGCGGGGAAGATCGACCAGCCGCCTGATGATTGCGCCTGGTCTCATTACCGGGCAGCTCAGGACATCGACCCGGGTAATGCAGAGGCACTGCAGGGTCTTGTAGTGGTTCAAAAAGCCCTGATTTCCCGTGCCATCGACGTCGCGCGGGAAATGGATTTTGAATTGGCAGAGCGCATGCTTGAGGAAGCAGCTTTGGTCAGGGAGTCCCGTGAACTCCCTGATGCGGCCGAAGAGGAAATTTTTGCCTTCCGGTCGCAATATGCCGAGGATCTTGAAGTCAGAGCGGTTCAGGCCATGGACTCCGGTAATTTTGCGCAAGCCGAGCATGCATTGATTGAAATGATCGCACTGGGCGGCGCCGGCAGCACCGTCAGCCAGTTGCGGCAAAGACTGGAAGAAGCCCGAATCTATGGTGGATTCAGACCGGGTCAAATCATCAGGGAATCTTTCATCAACCAGGGTTTCTGGACGCCCGAATCCGTGGTTGTCCTGGCGGGCAGCTACATGATGGGATCTTCTGCTTTTGAAGATGGCAGAAAAGATAACGAAGGGCCCAGACATCGCGTGATGTTCCGCCGCGGATTCGCGATGGGACGGACAGAAGTCACCGTTAAAGAGTTTCGAATGTTCGCCAGGCAGACGGGCTACAGATCCGATGCACGTCAGCAGGGTCATTCAACGATCTATAACCACCAGTCGGGCCGGCTGGCCAAGCGTGACGACGTGAATTGGGAAATGAACTACGAAGGTAAGAAGGCGAAGGATAACGAGCCGGTGGTGCACGTTTCATGGAACGATGCGATGGCCTATGTTCAATGGCTCGCTCGCGGCACGGGCAAGTCTTACCGCCTGCCCACCGAAGCAGAGTTTGAATATGCCTTGCGTGGCGGACAGACAGGCAGGTACTGGTGGGGTGATGGTGCACCACCCAAAATGGTGGAAAACCTCACGGGCGAACTTGATGTCTCGCGCGGGCGCCGTCAGTGGTCAACCTATTTTGAAGGCTACAAAGATGGGTACTGGGGCCCTGCACCGGTCGCTTCCTTTGTCACCAACCCGTTCGGGCTTCATGACATGGCCGGTAATGTCGGGGAATGGGTCAGAGACTGCTGGCACGATACCTATCTCCGCGCGCCGGTTGATGGAACGGCATGGCTTAATCCGGGCTGTAAACTCCGCACCATTCGCGGTGGATACTGGGCCAGTTCACCGGACCAGGTGCGATCAGCTTTTCGCCTTTCTGCCCAAGCGGATCGGCGCGATGCCCGGATTGGAATCAGGATCGCCAGGGACCTGTAAGCCCGGGGCATTATTTCCCCATAAGTACCTCACCTTCACCAACCGCGGCATTGATGACCCGGGCCAGCCGGTTCGATGCCTTCTGCCACTGCTGCCTGATGATCAACCAACTCTGATCGGCAAAGAACCCGTCAATCACCCGGCCAGGAGGATAGGCTGAGCTGCCCACCAGTGCGTGTGATTCGTCCGTCCATGACTTCACGTTGCCTGGAATCCAGTAGTCCGGGATGCTGGCCCAGGCGGAATCCACGGGGTATGGCCTGGCCCAGTCATCTCCGCGCCCCAGTCGTTCGCGGATGACCACCCGGTCCCAGAACTGGTGCAGGTTACCAGCTTTGCCCTTGTATTCGATGTCCACAGAATTTCCGCCCCTGTCGTCACGGTACCCGGTGTGAAGGGGTTGGTGCAGGTCTCCGGTGAGGTGACACAGCCAGGAGAAAGCCTGCCAGCGCTGCTCGGCGTCCAGCCCGGGTTGGCTCAGCTGGTCCGCGTATTTCAATATTGCCTCGGTCACACACATTCCATCGGCACAGTCGCGTTCGCGCTCATAATGGCGGACACCGCGGGGAATGTTCACGTAGTGCATGGGCGCACTCCATGCCCATTGCGGTATTTCCCGCACCGTATCCGGCCAGAAACATGCCTCTGCGATGGCCTGGTCCGAATCACTTCCGAGTATTTCGACGATGGTTGCCCGGGCTGCATCATCCAGCAACAGCAGCGCATTTACTCCAACGATTCGATGACCTTCCTGTCCCCATGCGAATGCAGTCAAAGGCAGGGCAAGAAATAAAAACGCTAGCAATCTCATTTGGATAGAACGCATTTGTCTGAAGAAATCGAAGTATGCATTATACTGATAGGGATTGCAGAGAGTGGAATCATATTTGAGGACGGGATGATGGACAGAAAAACGTTACCGGGCAGTAGAATTTTAATGGCGATGGGAATCGCATTGACCGTCTTTGGCGTCCTTTTGCTGATCTCACCAGCCGCCGCTGGCGGATTGGTTGTCCGACTGGTCGCCCTGGTACTGGTCCTGACCGGAATTGTCCAGTTGATCCAGGGATTGAGGGGCGGATCGGCGAGCCGCTCGGTGATCTCGGGGATTTTAGGCCTCCTCGTCGCTGGCGTGGGCGTTCTTGTGTGGCTTAATCCTGAACTTGGATCCGGTTTCCTGACCGCATTGCTGATGATCTTCTTCGTCGTCCACGGTTTGTGGAAGTTGTCCACTGCCATTCGCTATCGCAAGGCCCGGGGCTGGGCGTGGCTGCTGTTGAGCGGATTAGCTTCGCTGGTTTTCGTTTACCTGCTGTGGAAGCAATGGCCCTTAGCGGGTGCCTGGGCAATCGGTGTGCTGGTCGGGCTTGATCTGCTCTTGACCGGACTTGCGATGATCGTCCTGGCCGTTTCGATGAGGAAGGTCAAGTCTACGGGCTACGTGGATACGATTAGCCTATAGGTCGATCTTCATGGGCTGGCTTTCTCCCACAGTTCAAGGTCCGCCGCAAAACGATTTTTCAATTGCTCAGTCAATTCATCGGTAAGCAGCTCGTCGGCGTGCGGCAAGGTGCGTCGCATCCGAAGCTGTGCCGGCAGTAAATTTCCCTGCCCGTGACGACGCAAAAGAGGTCTTCGGCGCGAGACCCTGTTCCTATGCTCCATTTTTACTTTTTGGCCGAACTGTGATTTCAGTGCCTTGGCCATCAGATCCATCCGTTCAACCGTTCCGATAAAATCGAATGATTGCTGATCAAAGTAGGACTCCTGTGATTTGAAATGGGTGTCCAGGTTCCTGTCTTCGTTCCGTGAGAGGTAGTTAACGAATTCTTCGAAGGTTATGGAGCGATTGTAATCCGGCGTTTCGCCCCGGTTTTCATAAACCCAATCAATAACGGACCGGATAACAACGCCAGGCTCTCCGGGCGTGCCACTGGGTGTCGGGTTGATAATAAACTTCTCCACATAACCGCTCACGGCCCGGTGCAGCGGTTCGCGAAGCACAATAAACCTGAAGTAATTGGAGTCGTTCAGGATTTGGGTAGCATCTTCAGGTGAGTAATCACACAGGCTCAATCCTGTTGGATTCGAAGTCAGGTAGGTGTGCACATCGCCATGCAGCATTTCTTCGCTTCGAGGATGCCCGCTTAAGCGGACAAACATTCTCTTGAGCGTGGTATTTGCATTTTTTGCAATCGGTGTGTAAATCACCTGGTGCTTCTGCGAAACAAGCAGCGAGGCAAGTGGCCATTGTGAATTATCGAGGGTGCTTGTCATTGCTCTTATCAATGGGCTATTTAAGTTGGTTGAACCGGACTGCACAGATTACTGTGAACACATATTTTCAGGTATTTATTATATTAGTATCGCACCGATATTGGTTTCGAGGATAATTGTATCCAATCCCTGTCACTGGACAATAAATTGCTGGCATCTGGAGTAGAGCATTCGTCAGGTACGAAGTATCTACCGCATATTGACGGTCTTCGTGCGTTGGCTGTTCTTTCTGTGTTTGTCTATCACCTGGTACCCAATCTCGCCCGTGGCGGGTTCATGGGTGTGGATATATTTTTTGTTATCAGTGGTTTCCTGATTACCCGGATCATCAAGGACAAAGCCGCAGACAATAAATTCTCTTTAAGTGGTTTTTATATACGGCGGGTGAGGAGAATCCTGCCCGCCCTGCTTGCCACCGTTTTAATAACATTGCTTATAGGGCTGGTTATCCTTTCTCCGGCAAGGCTTACTGAACTTGCCAATACGGGAATCTGGTCCTTATCAGGCCTGTCAAATTTCTATTTTTACAATCATTTGGGGTACTTCGACCTGGATGCTGACAGCCAGTTGTTTCTGCACACCTGGTCTTTGGCAGTGGAAGAACAATTTTATCTGCTTTGGCCATCGCTGCTATTGCTGATTTTGGCTCTAGGCAAGAAAAATCAGAACAATGCGTTGCTGTCACTGGTGGTTCTGGGCATGGCAATATCATTCTGGCTTACAAAAACCAATCCAAATGCTGCTTTTTACATGATGCCTTCAAGGATGGGCGAATTTGCCTTTGGCGCCATTCTGAATTTCTTCACTTTCAGCGCAGTAAAAGGCCTGGCCGCCCGGGTCACTGCAGACCTGGCATTGTTTGTTCTCGTGGTTCTGTTAATTTTCTTACCGGATACCGTGGGATTTCCCGGGCTCATCGTTTACCTGGCCTGTTTATGCACCTCCGCGCTGATCCTGGTCGGTGACAAAGGCTCTGTTTCGAGTACCTTTCTGCAAAACAGAGCCAGTTTGAAAATTGGAAAAATTTCATACTCGCTTTATCTGATTCACTGGCCGTTGATCCTGTATTCAAGGGAGTTGAATTTTCAGCTGGAAGGGATTTCAATTCCGGCAATTCTTGTTGTTGGCATATTTCTCGCAGTCATCAGCGAAAAATTCATAGAGCGGCCTTTCCGGACTCCAACAGGGCCATGCAAGACGGATCTGTCAGTTGCCGCAAGTGCCGGTTTAGCCGTGGTCCTGGTTTCATTTGTTCTGGCCAATATCCTGGCTGAAAAGGGCTACCCGGGACGGCTTCGCGAATCCAATCGTTTTGTCGCCGAATCGATCGACACTGAAAAAGAAAAAAGATTCGCAGTGCTGCAGGCAATTTGTATTGCACGCGGCTGGAAAACCTGTAAAAAGCGATCCACAGAGAAACCAAACGTCTTGATACTTGGCGACAGCCAGGCAGTGGATGGCCTGAATATCCTTTATAAATTTTCAGAGAACAATCACTACATACAGGATTCCGGGCCGGGTTGTACCCCCATGACGCTTGAATCATTCACAGAACGTATCAAAAAGAACCATGAAAATTACCAAAAATGCAAAGACAATACATTGCGTTACTCTGAGCCGGGTACCTATCAAAATATTGATACCGTTGTCCTGTCAGCCAACTATGGATGGCCTTCAGATCTACGCGGATTTCTCAAACAGTTGAGGACGCATTACGAGGGCAGAATCCTGGTATTTGGAAACTCGCCAAATTTTTCCAGGTCTCTCCCGGAAATCGCAATGTCTACCACCTCAACTGCAGACGCAGGGCGCGAGGCATACCGTCTTTTGATGCAGGATGAGAACTATCATCAGAAAATTGAAGACATTGCCGCAGCCTTCAATGCCCGATACGTACCGATAACTTCTCTTTTGTGTTCTGACAAACGCAGATCATGCAATTTGTATGTTGCCGATACAACAACACTTATTTCTTACGACCATTATCATTTATCCAAAGCGGCCGCTGACTGGATCGGCTTAGGGCTAAAACACAAGTACAAAAGCTGGAAGGGCCTGTTTTCATCAGTTCAATAAAATAGAAATCAATGAGAAGTCATACGAGATTCATGGAACGGCTGAGGAATTTTGGCCCCGGGGCCCTGGTCGCGGCGGCATTTATCGGCCCGGGCACGATTACCACCGCTACTCTGGCCGGGGCAAATTTTGCTTACGCGCTGTTGTGGGCGCTGGTCTTTGCGACACTTGCCACCATCATATTGCAGGAAATGGCCGCGCGGTTTGGCACCATTACCCAGATGGGCCTGGGAGAGGCTCTCAAAGAAAGGCTCAAGGCATCCATCTGGCGCTGGCCGTTATTTGCCTTGATTATGGTTGCGCTTTACCTCGGCAATGCCGCCTACCAGGCAGGCAACCTGTCGGGTGCGGCACTGGGAATCGAGGCTGTCATCGGGGCAGGTGAACACTCATTTCGATTAGCTGTATTGAGTGTTTCAGTTGTAGCAGGGCTTATTTTATGGCGTGGAAATTATAAACAGATCGAAAAAATCCTGATCGTATTAGTGCTCTTTATGGGTGTTGCCTTCGTTGCTACTTTTATCGTTGTCCGGCCAGATATCTCTGCAATGGCAAGCGGTCTTCTCGTACCAAATATCCCGGATGGTAGTTTACTGACCATTATTGCGCTCATTGGCACGACGGTAGTGCCCTATAATTTGTTTTTGCACGCCTCAGCGTCCAAAGCCAAATGGAAAGGCAGGGAAGACCTTTCCGCCGCACGCACGGATACCATCGTAGCGATTGGCCTGGGTGGTTTGATCACCATATTTGTTGTTTCAACCGCCGCCGCCAGCATGTTTGCACGCGGGTTGAGTGTCTCCAGTGCGAGTGATATGGCTCTGCAGTTTGAACCGTTATTTGGTGTTTCTTCACGCTACCTGATGGGTCTCGGTTTTTTCGCGGCGGGCCTCAGCAGTTCTATCACCGCACCACTGGCCACAGCCTATGCCATATCGGAAATAACAGGCATCGAAGGCGGTGTTACAGCACCAAAGTTCCGTGCCATCAGCATCAGTGTCCTTGTGTTCGGGATGATGGCGGCGATGACCGGCATCAAACCCATAAACATCATCGTTGGCGCGCAGTTTGCCAATGGTTTGCTGTTACCGATTATTGCTGCGTTCCTGCTCTTTGCAATGAACCAAAAGGCGATACTAGGTGAATATGCCAACGGTTGGAAAGCAAACCTGGCGGGGGGAACCGTACTTATCATTACGCTGGGCCTTGGCTTGCGCATGGTTGCCAGGTCACTTGGCCTGCTTTAGTGGGGAACGCATCGATGACATGGAAAATATGGGTTGATCGCGGCGGGACCTTCACCGATATCGTCGCAAAGAGCCCAACTGGCCGGCTAATCAGTCATAAATTGCTGTCTGAAAATCCGGAGCGTTACAAGGATGCCGCGGTCCAGGGAATCAGGGACCTGCTCGGCCTGGAAGCGGGTGCGCCAATTCCCCCAAATACCATTGAGCACGTCAAAATGGGTACAACCGTTGCGACGAACGCCTTGCTTGAACGCAAGGGAGACCGAACCGTGTTTGTCACCTCAAAGGGTTTTGGCGACGCCTTGCGTATTGCTTATCAAAACCGCCCCCGCCTTTTTGACCGGGAAATTGTGCTTCACGAGTTACTGTATGAAAAGGCCATTGAAGTTGATGAACGGGTCAGCGCCTTTGGTGAAGTTCTGACTCCGCTCAATAAAGAACAGGTAAAAGCGGATCTTCAGGCGGTATTCGATACGGGCATCCGGGCGGTGGCGATTGCCTTTATCCACGGCTATCGATACACGGCTCACGAATGTTGCGCTGGTGAGATCTGCAAGGAGATCGGCTTCACCCAAATCTCACTCAGCCATGAAGCCAGCCCATTGATCAAACTGGTTTCCCGCGGTGATACCACCGTTGTTGACGCCTATCTTTCCCCCATTCTGCGCCGATATGTACAGCAGGTGGCTGATGAACTGGGGATTGGGGATGGCGAGAAAAATGATAACAGCCCCCGGCTGATGCTTATGCAGTCAAACGGCGGCCTTACCGACGCCCGTCTTTTCAAGGGCAAAGATGCCATCCTTTCCGGCCCGGCCGGCGGCGTCGTGGGTATGACCCGCACGGCAGCGATGAGTGGCTTAGATAAATTAATCGGGTTCGATATGGGCGGCACTTCCACTGATGTTACCCATTACCAGGGTGAATATGAGCGCAGTTTTGAAACCGAGATAGCGGGGGTGCGGGTGCGTGCACCGATGATGAACATCCACACGGTGGCCGCAGGTGGCGGCTCAATTCTTCAATTTGATGGCTCCCGCTTTCGGGTAGGGCCGGAATCTGCAGGCGCCAACCCGGGGCCGGCCTGCTACCGGCGCGGTGGCCCGCTGACCGTGACCGATTGCAACGTCATGCTTGGCAAAATTCAGCCTGCTTACTTTCCGGCCATTTTCGGAACCGGCGGTGAGCAGCAACTGGATCGCGAAATTGTTCAAAAGATGTTTTCAGAAATGTCAGAGCGAGTATCCGGCGCGCAAGGTAAAACCGTTTGTGCCGAAGACGTGGCAGAGGGCTTCCTGCGCATTGCCATTGAAAACATGGCGAACGCCATCAAGAAAATTTCTGTTCAGCGTGGTTACGATGTGACCGAATACACGCTCAATTGCTTTGGCGGCGCAGGCGGGCAACACGCCTGTCTCGTTGCCGACACGCTGGGGATGAAAAGCATATTTTTACACCCATTCTCTGGTGTGCTTTCTGCTTACGGTATGGGTCTGGCCGAAGTCCGCGCCCTGCGTGAAGTCCAATTGGGATTCAAATTTGATCACGATAAGGTAGAAAAAGAGATCACCAAAAACTGCCTGCCGTTGATAGAAGACGCCCGCAATGAAGTGCAAAGGCAAGGCGTGTCGGATGCCTGTATCTCCATGATTACGCAGGTTCACTTGCGCTATGAGGGCACCGATTCCAGTTTACTGGTGAATGCGGCCCCCGCCGCGCAGATGCAGTCCGACTTTGAAAATGCTCACCGTCTGCGCTTTGGCTTTATCGCAAGTGACCGCGACCTGGTGGTAGAGGCCGCATCAGTTGAGGCCATTGGCGTTACCGAATCCGTAGTCGATCCGGAAATGGAAGAGCCAATTGAACAATCCAGGCCCGTCCCACAGTGCTCGGTGCAAATGTATGGCGCCGGGAAATGGCGCACAACGCCACTCTATAAGCGCAAGGATTTACAACCTGGCCAATTCGTCACCGGGCCGGCCATCATTCTGGAACCCACTGGCACCATTATTTTGGAACCAGGCTGGCGAGGAAAGCTCAACAAACGCGGCCATCTTATGTTGGACCGCTACATTGCACGTAAAAAAACCGAGGCGATAGGCACTAACGCCGACCCGGTCATGCTTGAAGTATTCAACAACCTGTTTATGTCGATTGCCGAACAGATGGGGGCGACTCTTTGCAACACGGCCTATTCTGTCAATATCAAGGAGCGCCTGGATTTCTCGTGCGCGATATTTGATGCCGGCGGCAACCTGGTTGCCAACGCACCCCACGTACCGGTGCACCTTGGCTCGATGGGGGAGTCCATAAAAAGCGTCATTAAAGCTAACCGGGGTTCCATCAAACCGGGAGATGTATTTGCATTGAATGACCCATATCACGGCGGCACCCACCTTCCGGACGTCACCCTGATCACGCCGGTATTTGATGAGAAGTGTGAAAACATCCTGTTTTTCGCAGGTTCCCGCGGCCATCATGCGGATATTGGCGGCAGGACCCCTGGCTCAAGCCCTCCGGACAGCACGAATATAGATGAAGAGGGTGTGCTGATCGACAACTTCCTGTTGGTCGAAAATGGACTGCTTCGGGAAAAAGAAATTAGGGAATTGCTCAGTTCCGGCAAGTATCCCTGTCGCAATGTCGATCAAAACCTGGCTGATCTGTCCGCCCAGGTCGCGGCCAACGAAACCGGGCAGGCCGAGTTACGAAAGATGGTGGCCCATTACGGAATCGATGTGGTCAATGCTTATATGAAGCATGTACAGGACAATGCCGAGGAGTCTGTGCGCCGTGTCATCGATGTATTGAAAGACGCCGAATTCGACTACTCTTTTGACGATGGAAGCGTGATAAAAGTAAAGATTACCGTCAACCCGGATGAACGCGAAGCTACGATCGATTTCACCGGTACTTCAGGGCAGCATCCGGGTAATTACAATGCACCTGTAGCCATCTGCAAAGCAGCGGTGCTCTACGTTTTTCGCACGCTCATTGATGATGACATTCCATTGAACGAAGGTTGTCTCAAACCCCTTCACTTGATCCTGCCCGAACACTCGATGATCAATCCAGAATACCCGGCCGCGGTGATTGCGGGCAATACAGAGGTGTCTCAAGGCATCACCAACGCGCTCTATGGTGCACTGGGTGTATTGGCTGCATCTCAAGGCACGATGAATAATTTTATCTACGGCAGCGATGAGTACCAGAACTACGAAACGATTTGTGGGGGTTCAGGAGCGGGCCCTACCCACCCCGGTACCAGTGCTGTCCAGAGTCATATGACCAACACCCGCATGACGGATCCTGAAGTTTTGGAATTGCGTTATCCGGTCCGTATTGAGAGTTTCTGCATCCGTCAGAATTCTGGTGGCGTGGGTAAATACACCGGCGGTAACGGTGTGGTACGAAAAGTCAGATTCCTTGAAACCATGACAGTGACTACCCTGACATCTCACCGGATCGTTCCGCCCTTTGGATTGGAGGGCGCCGACCCCGGAAAGTGTGGAAATAATTTTGTAGTTCGTGCCAATAATGAAATAACGCAACTTAATGGTAACGACGAGACCGAGATGAATCCCGGCGATGTATTTGTGATGAAAACTCCAGGAGGAGGGGGCTTTGGAACGCCGAGATTGACTGTTTTGTGAAAATCATATAACATATTGATTATACAGAATATATAGCACACCCCGCCAAGTACTTTTCAGGAGAGCATTTATCACCATTATTGAAGGAGATACCATTCACCATCCTTTCCACGGAATCGGTCAGGTCCAGTCAATTCGCAAGAGAAGTTTTTCTGGAGAAACAGAGTCTAAATTTGTACAGGTGTATTTCAAGCGTGACGGATTAACGTTAATGCTGCGCGAGCAGGATTTGGAAACTACCGTCCGCAAGCCGATCAATGCCAGTGAAGCCAAACAATTGCTAGACCACCTCGAGAGCTGGAATGGCAAAGTCCGCAGTGAGTGGAAAGCCCGCGCCAATGCCAACCAGGTTGCCATGGAAAGTGGTGACCCGTTTGGATACGTCGAGGTCTACAAGGGACTGAGCAAGCTGGAGGCCGAGGGTACCCTGCGCACCACGGATCGGGCACACCTGAACCGGTCGCTGGATTTCCTGGTCGAGGAACTCGCCAATGCCCTGGGTCAGACGCCTGAGCAGGCCCGCGACCAGATTGCCAGGGCATAGGAAGACGCTCACCCTCGCTTGAGAAACAAGCTATACCGTTGCAAGCAAAGCTGCCTTATTAGCGGAGATAACACCCATGAGCGTGATAGATGAGATCCTTGCACACAACGAAGCGTATGCGAACAAATTCACCAAGGGATCGCTGTCGATGCCTCCGGCAAAAAAGCTCGCTGCGGTGGTCTGCATGGATGCGCGACTAGAGACCGGAGCTCTGCTTAGCCTGGTAGAGGGTGATGCACATGTAATCAGAAACGCCGGAGGCGTTGTGACAGATGACGTGGTTCGATCGTTGACTATTTCCCAACGGTTATTGGGAACGCGCGAGATCATGCTTATTCATCATACCGATTGCGGCATGTTGACCTTTACTGATGATGAATTGAAGCAACAGATTCTTGACGATATTGGCATAAAACCGCCATTCGCCTTGGAAAGTTTCACCGACCTGGAAGCAGATGTCCGCCAATCCGTGGCGCGAGTCATGTCAAGCCCCTATATTCCACACAAGGATGAAGTGCGCGGCTTTGTTTATGACGTCGAATCAGGGCATCTACACGAGGTGAGCTAGTCCTTCTCAGTAATACTTCACGCCACCGACACGGATGACATTACGGCGTTTCAGTTCATCGAAAAAGGACAATGGATGGCATCCTTATTTCCGCAGGTGCTGATAAGCCTTCCTGCTTGACTGCCAGAAACCAAAAGATCGATACTAATCTACCCCCTCTCAGTGAGAATCGTATCGCTGTGAATTTCTGGCAAGAACTACACAGACGTCGCGTTTACCGATTGGCTGGCCTTTACATCGTTGGGGCATGGCTGGTCATCCAGGTAGCGGATATGGCGTTCCAGGCCTGGGGCGTGCCGCAGACAGCGCTGCGCTACCTCTTCATTGCGGCCAGTGCTATGTTCCCGGTTGCGCTGATCTTCAGCTGGTATTACGACTTCACGTTCAGGGGTATCGTGCGCACGGAGTCTGCAGCCACGTCAGACACCGTCGATTTGAGACTTAAGCGCACCGATTATGTTGTACTTACTGCCCTGTTTGCCGTTGGTCTGGCGATCCTGCTGGGAAGTGCAGACAGGATTAAGGAAGAAATCGAGTCGGTACCAATAGCCGCTGTCGAAGCTGACCGTCAGGAGTACTCGATTGCGGTCTTGCCGTTTACGAATCTCGATTCGAATCCGGATACCGGATTCTTTTCCGACGGCATTACCGAGGAGATCCTGCACCGACTTTCCACTCTCAGGGCACTGCATGTGCTGGCGAGCACCTCGTCTTTTGCATTCCGCAGCAGCGAAGAAAGTCCAGCCCGGATCAGCGAGATTCTTGGTGTGCATTACCTGCTGCAGGGTAGTATTCGACGCGACAAAAACTACATTCGTGTTACCGCACGGCTCATCGATGACGAGGGATTCCAGGTCTGGAGTGAGTCGTTTGAAAGAAAGCTCGAAGGCATTTTCACAATTCAGACGGAAATCGCCAGCACAGTCTCCAGCCAGATCATCAATGAAATCGTTCCTGTCCAGGCGCTACCTGCCGGGCGGACAACGACAAACATGGAAGCCTACAGCGAATTTCTTGTCGGCAAGGCATTTTCAGATGCGCGAACGGCTGACTGGAAAAATAACGCCGAAGTTGCTTATCGAAGAGCCATCGAACTGGACCCGGGTTTCGCACCACCTTACGCCGGACTGGCAATGGTCCTTACCGTCAATACACCCATGGGCCCCAATTGGGAGGAGGGCAGGGAACTGGCAGAAAAGGCTTTGAAACTCGACCCGGACCTCGCCCAGGCTCACGCTATTTTCGGACTCATATTGACTGCTGCAGGTGAACCTTCTCAGGGAGCGATATCCTTGAGGCGGGCGCTGGAGCTCGATTCCAGCCTGGGTAATGCTTACAACTGGCTGGCAGTCGCGTTGAACAAGCTGGGGCTTTGGGACGAAGCGAACGCAACGAAAAACAAGGGCCTGTCGGTTGATCCACTGAATCCACCGCTTGTTGCAAACGTCTCGGCCCTGGAGTCGCGCGCAGGCAACTTTGACCGCGCAGAACAACTGATTCTCAGGTTGATGGATCTGCCTGAGCCGCCTGCTATGGCGTATTGGCTTCTACGGGGCCTGTACGTGGACTGGGGTCGCCTGGCAGAGGCCGTGCGTGTCTCGAAAGAGAGCGTGCTCCGTCACCCGGGGAACGAAGACGCATGGATGCTTGAGCAACTTGCTCTTGATTACGGGGCTCTGGGGATGATGGAAGATACCGATTTCTGGAAGAACATGTTGCTCAGTCGCCTTCCAGATGACCTGGATATGCTGATTTTTAAATACACTCTGCTGAGGATGCGAGGGGCCGATTCGAAGTTTGTCGCTGAACTCCAACAATTAGCCAGCGAGGCTGATCTCGACGGCGGTAATATGCAGGCTATGAGAATGGTTTTTGTCTCCCTGATAAATATTCAATTAGGCAATTATGAAAAAGGCATAGAACAGATGAAGTCTGCAATCGGTTTCGATGTCACCGCCCTCGCCCGGAAGTTTGATACCGGTGATGTTATTTTCGTAATACACAGAGTAGCGTTTGCACTCCAGCAAGTCGGCCGACCGGGCGATTCTCTTAAGATATTGCGGGACCTGGAGACCGAGACCGGACTGGGCCTCATTGAATCTGACTTTTCGCACCCAGCGGGCCTGGAAGGCATAGCGCTGCATCGCGCTCTTTTGAAAGACAGGATGGGTGCGCTAACAGCGTTGCAACAAGCCGCTAATCTTGGATGGGCCAACTATTACGACGTTGTCAATAACCCGTTGTGGGCGGAGACGATTCTGGAGTCCGAATTCCTGACCTTACTGAAAGACGTCAAGGTAAATATTGATCGGCAACGAGCGATGGTCGAAGCTGTGGATGCAGAGCAGGATTTTCGAGCCGAGGTCGACCGATTGTTGGCACCCACGCGTGCAGCCGAACAATGATACCTGCTCCAGTTCTGTATTTTTACTGAAGTGGGATGATGCCAATTGGCAGTTCGTCGAGCTCAACCGGCGGATTCTCCTGCCACAGGGTGTCGTTATACTTGATTATGACCACCCCGGTAGAGTTGGATTTCAGGGTCTTTTTACCCTTCTGTGAAAGCACGCGAATGGCTCCGCCGGAGCCTTCCGAGAGCTGGATTGTCAGGCCCTTGACCTTCCGCTGCGGCTGTCCCTGCATGCTTGCCAGGGCCGTTAGTGCTTCATCGAATTGCGGTACCAGCCCCATCAGCTCCTGGTAGGTAATATTGGTGCTGTCCAACGGCCTGGCCGAAAAGCCAATCACCAGTTGTAATGTGCCCTTGGGTTGATTGCTGATGAAAATCAATTCGGCCCATTCCGGCTGTTCCGGAAATATGATGACACCGTTCTCATCGGGGCTGAAGTCTTGCCAGCCATTTGAAGTCTTGATCTTGAACTCGATAGCCTGCGGGGCAACTTCAGGGTTGACGGAACCGATCATCATGCTGGGGATGATCAGTTTCAGGTGCTCAAGTGAATTGAAAAGCCCCAGGTAACTGCTGACTGTCGAGTAAGGCAATTGGGCCTTGTCCTGTGCACTTGTTGCCAGGGGTAACGCCGACAGCAACACGGCCAGCAGGACAGATTGGAGTTGTTTTCGCGACACGAAGTCTATTGTGCCACAGCCGCAATTGTCCCGTTTCTAGCCGGCTTTATAGTTGAAATCCTGCACAGGAGTGTGCGCTCGCGCACATGCAAACTGTAAAACAGTTATTATTTTAGAAGAGTATTATGTGGGGGTGCCACGCCAGGGAGGGTTGTTCCAGGGAGAAGAATGCGATGAAAGATCTAAAAAAGATGGTTTTTATACCATTACTGCTCTCCATGCTTTCCACTAACACTCTTGCTGATTTTCAATTTATTTTTGATGGCCACACCTACGATGTAATCACTTCAGGGCTGACGTGGGAGGGCGCATCTGCTGCTGCACAAAACAAGATGATCAATGGCTCGCCAGGCTATCTGGCTCGTATTGACAGTAGCGAAGAAAATGCTGAAATATTCAACCAGCTCTCAATTAACATTCCCTCATCCGATTTTGTAAACACATTAGCTCCCGATGGCGGCGGCGCGTCATACGTATGGATTGGCGCCAATGACATACAAACTGAAGGAGAATGGGTTTGGGTAGATAATGCAACGCAGTTTTGGCAAGGAGACAGTACCGGCACCGTAGTTGGCGGCTTGTACAATAACTGGGGGAATGAGCCGGATGACTTCAATGGCCAGGATTCTGCTGGTATCGCATTAAATGACTGGCCATTTGGCGTTGCAGGCCAATGGAACGATGTAGATACTGAAAACTCGCTTTATTACATCATCGAATACGCCGCAAGCCCCGATGTTTTTAACATCAACCCAGGCCTTAACGATGCCTGGTTCAATATGGCTACCAATGGACAGGGGCTACTCATCGCGGTTTACGCTGATATCAGTCAAATGTTCGTGGCCTGGTTTACGTACGACACCGTACGCCCTCCAGAGGATGTCACCGCTTTTCTCGGCGAACCGGGACATCGCTGGCTGACCGCGCAGGGCCCCTATGAGGGGGATACTGCAACCCTCACAATTTTCGTCACTGAAGGGGGCGTGTTTGACTCCGCAGAGCCAGCCACTTCAACAGACCCTGCCGGTGATGGCACCATGACGCTCGAGTTTGCTGACTGCACCGAGGGGCTGGTGAATTATGAAATCACTTCGCTCGGCATCTCAGGCGAATTCCCGATCGAGCGCATTGTGTCGGACAACGTGCCCTTGTGTGAATCACTCGAAGAGTAGTTGTGGCAGGTTTCGCCCGCTCCCGCCGATTAATTCACATCAATTATAATTTTTCCCCGGGCGTGGCCTTCTTCTGAATGCCGGATCGCCGCCGCAATTTCACTCAAAGGGAAGTGGCTGTCGATGACCGGTTTTATCTTTCCGGCCTTCATGAGGTCGCTCAGGGTGGTGAGGTCTTCCTGGTTCAATCGTGCGAGAAGCAGGATGAACTTCTGACCCACGAACGGCGATAGTACTAATGCCTTGATCGGGCTCATCAAGGGCGCGAACCAATTGCCTTTTGATCCTCCGACAATTACAAAGTTACCGTTGGGTGTCAGTACATCCCTGTTGTCCAACAAGGAATGATTTCCAACCATGTCTATTATCAGGTCGTACTGCTGACCGCTTTTGGTGTAGTCCTCCCGGGTGTAATCAAAAACGTGGTCCGCGCCAATCGACCTGACCATCTCCACATTCCTCGTGCTGCAAACACCGGTCACCTCTGCGCCGAATGACTTGGCGATCTGCACGGCGAACGAACCAACGCCTCCAGATGCGCCGTTAATCAGGACTTTCTGCCCCGCCTTTACCTGCCCCTTGTCGCGAAGTGCCTGTAATGCGGTGAGTGCAGCCACGGGTACGGAAGCCGCTTGCTCAAACGTCACGTTGTCCGGTTTTAACACCAACGCCCGGTCGTCTCGAATGGTTACGTACTCGGCGAAGGCCCCGCTTTTGCCGCCAAATACCTCATCTCCCGGCTTGAATTTCGTGACATTTTGACCGACCGCCTCGACCGTCCCCGCAAAGTCAACGCCCAGGCGTTCATCTTTTGGCGCGCCCAGACCGGCCCCGAGCCGCATGATGTACGGCGAGCCCCGCATGTAGTGCCAGTCAAGTGGGTTGATGGAAGCCGCGTGAATCTTTACCAGTACTTCATTGTCAGTTGCGGTGGGTTTTTCAATGTCCTCCAGTTCAAGAACATCAGCCGACCCATAACAACGATAAACCACTGCCTTCATCGCCTTCGCGTCGCTGGCAAGTAATGGCGCCGGTCCGCAGGAAGAGTCATAGCTCAGGACCAGCGCAAGCGACGATAGCACTGCCGCCATGATTATCAGGATGGCGCTGGTGATTTTGTAGCGTAGTCTCATAAACCTGTATCTCATATCCGGTGGGTGGCTGGTAGTTTACACGGCTGGCCAATGCCGGTCGCTGCAGGCGATGTGTTGCCGAAATATGTTTTATGATTACCGAGCGTAAATGTTTGGAGTAAAAATTGAGAAAATGACCAGGAAAACACTGGCACGCCGCCAATTTATCCAGTTCCTCGCCACCAACCCTAAAGGACATAGGGCCGAACAGCATCCAGCGGCATAATTAAGGAGTCTGGATTCCCTCGGCAACTGCTCCTGCATTGCCGCGGGAAGCGAAACACATTGTATATCAGGGATTGCGAAATTATGATGTGGATTGAAGAATTGGAGACGTATAAAGCCTAAAAACTCTTGAGGTAGGTATGAATCAATGATGATAAAACGCGTGTATATAGTTCTGGCAGTTCTGTTGTTTGCTCTTCTCCAGTCTGGTATGGCAGACGCCAAGAAAGGCAAAATCCAGCACGATGCAGAGTACGCCATTTTGGAGGCTCAAAATGGTGACGCATGGGCTGCTGATGATCAGGCGATCGACAAAAAATTGGCTGAAATCCGAAAGAATAATGGAGGCAGCCCACCAAATATTGTCTATATCCTTTTGGATGACGTCGGTTTTGGTGAAATCGGCATGGATGAATTAAGCGTCATTCGTGGCTACAAGACGCCCAATTTGTCAAACTTTGCAAGAGAAGGCCTTAGCCTGCAACGTGCGTATTCCGAACCCTCATGTACGCCGACCCGAGTGGCTATGATGACTGGTCGCTATCCAACGCGCACGGGATTGACTGAAGCCAAAACTACACGTTCAGGTGAGGGGTTATCTGGCGAAGAGATCACTATTGCTGAAGTGCTCAGGGATGCGGGTTACAACACCTCCCATGTAGGCAAGTGGCATATGGGTGAAATTGCGCAGGCTTATGCCAGTAACCAGGGATTCATGCATGCCGAGTTTCCTATTCATCCGCAGGCACAACTTGCCCTTATGGGTACGGATAGTGTGGACGCCGATATTATTCGTGGCGTAGATGCCGGCCGGGAAAAGCAATCCTTCACTTTGGATAGGCAATTCGCAGTCAACCCTGCGCATATGGTTGTTGGTGTTGAACAGCGCGATGGAAAACTCTATGAAGTTAATATCGAGGCTGGCGAAACCTGGACGCAGGCAAAATACCGCGCGATGAACGAGCTGTACCAGAAGAACGCATTAGACCAGCTCCGCACCCTTGCCAGGCGGGATGAGCCGTTCTTTCTTAATTACTGGCCAATGTTTCCCATTAACTTTGTGCAGGAACATAAGAGTGAATACAACACCCTCAACGGTGGCACGATAGCCGCATCCATTGTTGAGATGGATGAATGGGTTGGCGAGATTCTTGACGAAGTAGAACAGTTAGGCATTGCCGAGAATACAGTTATCGTGGTGATGGGTGATAATGGTCCCTTTATGCAATATGCAGGCCCCACGGGCCAATCCGACCGAATCTATCGCGGCGGAAAAACGGACCACCTGGAAGGCGGTGTAAGGGTAAATGCCTGGGTGAAGTGGAAAGGCGTTATTGAGGCGGGAAGTTTCGCCGAGGACATGATTCATGTCAG